>Ga0073904_10000011_pt1 | contig 90474 bp, 81 predicted proteins | sample KloWWTrecipitate_FD_66668 | JGI IMG/M metagenome (GOLD analysis project Ga0073904, IMG submission 66668) | Active sludge microbial communities from Klosterneuburg, Austria, studying microevolution and ecology of nitrifiers - Klosterneuburg... | ecosystem: Engineered > WWTP > Aerobic digester >... | reverse complement strand
ATTCTGGGAGCCGTTCACATGTCTGCACGCATCTGGCTGTCCGCGCTGGCCCTTGTCGCCGGCGCCGTTTTCATTCGTCCCGCGGAGCCGTCGGTGTCGGCGCAGCCGGCCGAACCACGCGATCTCACCACCACGCTCGACGACCAGACCGAGCTGGCCATCACGGTCTACAACTCCGACATCGCGCTCATCCGCGACGTCCGCCAGCTGAACCTGGCGCGCGGCACCGGGAACCTGCACTTCATGGACATCGCCGCCACCGTGAATCCGGCGACGGTGCACTTCCGGTCCCTCACCGAGCCCTCTCGCGTGAGCGTCCTCGAACAGAACTACGAGTACGACCTGCTCGAGCCCGAGAAGCTCCTCCGCAAGTACGTGGGGCGGGACGTCACGCTGGTGCGGACACGACAGGACGGCGGTTCCACGGTCCAGGAAGAAGTGACCGCGCGCCTTCTCAGCTACAACAACGCGCCGGTCTGGCGTATCGGCGACGAGATCGTCACCGGCATGAGCGCCGACCACATCCGCTTCCCCGAGCTGCCCGAGACGCTCTTCTCGCGCCCGACGCTCATCTGGACTGTCGAGAACGCCGGCGCGGCGAAGCACCGCGTGGAAGCGTCGTATCTGGCCGGCAAGCTCGCCTGGAACGCCGACTACGTGCTGACCGTGGGACGCGACGACAGGCGCGCCGACGTGGACGGGTGGGTCACGCTGACCAACAACAGCGGCACCGCCTTCAGGAACGCCAAGCTCCAGCTCGTGGCCGGCGACCTGAACCGCGTGCGCCAGATGCTCGGCAAGATGGTGGCCAACGAGACGATGGATGCCGCGCGCGCGGCCTCCGCGCCCATGGCGCAGGAGTCGTTCTCCGACTATCACCTGTACACGCTGGGCCGGAAGACCACGATCAACAACAATCAGACCAAGCAGGTGAGCATGCTCAACGGCACCGGCGTGCCCGTGCAAAAGCGCTATGTCGTCGAGGGTCAGGAGTTCTACTACCGCAATGCGTCTCATCCCGGCGCCCCTATCAAGGACGTGGTGCAGGTCTTCTACCAGTTCAAGAACGAGGAAGCGGGCGGTCTGGGCATGCCGATGCCGTCGGGCACCGTGCGCGTCTACCAGGAGGACTCGAAGGGCGCGGTGCAGTTCGTCGGCGAGGACCGCATCGGCCATACGCCGAAGGACGAAGTGCTCAACCTCAAGATCGGCAACGCCTTCGATGTGGTGGCCGAGCGCAAGCAGATCGACTTCGAGAAGATTGCCAGCAACGTCTACGAGGTGGAATACGAGATCACGCTCCGCAACCACAAGGCCGCGCCCATCACCGTCGAGGTCAACGAGCCGGTCGGCGGCACGTGGCGGATGATTCGCACCTCGCACGCACACACGAAGACCGCAGCATGGGCGGCACAGTTCCAGGTGCCGGTCAGCGGCGATGGCGAGACAGTGCTGCGCTACCGGGTGCGGGTCACGTATTGACACCGGCCCGACCCGGCGAGGCCGGCGCTCACCGGCCGTCGGTGTGAGCCTGCTGGACGCGTTGGCGCGCGTCCGGCAGGCAGTATGGACCTGCGGTGCCACGACCGCGACGGTCGTATCATACGCAGTCGCCGGCGCATCGAAGCGGCGCTACCGCGCGCGGCCGACGAGCAGCCGGCCGCGCGTGAACGACACGGCGAGCGTCTCTCCGGCCATCTTCGACACCGCTTCACACGCCGCGGTGCCGGGATGGCAGAGCGTCCCCTCGAAGCTGCGGGCGACCGTCAGGGTGTAGGCCCCGGGCGGTCCGTCGATCGTGCAGGCGAAGCGGCCGTCCGCGGCCATGGCGCCGTCGATTCGCACATCGCCCTGGGCCTCGAGCACCCGGATCGTGCGCCACGATTCGCCCGAGTGGTGGCGCGTCTCGAAGCGCATCACGTCGGACGGCAGCAGGGCCACCGCCCGCGGGACGCTGTGAAAGCCCGGCGCGGTGGCCAGACCGCGATCGATCCGGACCCCCTCGCCGGAGAACCAGACGAAGGCCTGTCGCGCCATCAGGCTCGCCAGCGCCAGCAGCGCCACCGCCTCGTCGTCGAGCTCGTGCTTGTTGTCTGTGGCCGACACCAGCGCGCCGCCGCCCGGCGGCTCGCTGCCGATGCCGACACCGCGGCGCGGCGAGGGACGGTCGTCACGCGTCAGGCTCGCGATGTGCCGCCGCTTGTCCCACGAGTGGCCTCCACGCCACGAATGCACGTCGAAGGCGTCGGCCGGGTCGATGCTGTACGCGTCGAGTTCGGCCACCCCTTCTCCAGGCGGAGAGGTCAGCGTCTTGAGCGCGCGGCCGCCGGCTGCCTCGTAGTAGCCGACACAGGTGGCCAGCCGGTCGGGATCGGGTTCGCCCGACTGCCACGCTTCGTTGCCGCAGTCGATCCAGTCGATCACGGCGTGCTGGCGGTCCAGCGCCGCGATACGCGTCATGAAGTCTCGCCGGTCGCCGATGACCTGCACGTCACCCTGCGACCAGACAGCCCGCAGGCCGCGGGCCTTCAGCACCTCGAAGAAGCGCTCGACGTGTCGGTAGTAGTCCGGTGTGCGCTGCGGCCCGACCTCCCGGCCGCGCCAGAACGATCGCTCGCCGCGATCGTCGAACTCGGGGCACGGTGCAGAAGGACTGCACCCCAGCGAGGACCACACCCGAATTCCGTGGTAACCCGCGCGCGCGACGACGTCGAGTTCGGTCAGCGCCCTGGCCCGGTCCCGGACGAAGACCGAGAACAGATCGCCGGCATGGGCGTACACCGGCAGCACCAGACCGCGATCGTCCCGGAATGCCGCGCCGTCGATGCGCAGGCGGCCGGCAAGCGTCGCCGGCCGAGCCGAGGCGGGGTGGACTGGGGGATCTTGCGGCGGCGATGCCAGCGCCAGCCCCGCGAGCGCCACCCCGACGATCGCCAGGCGCGACAGGGTCTCCATCGATCGACCCTACCTGAGGGCGAGCGGGCGGGCAACCCGCCCACGCCGACGCCGACTAGCGGATCTTCCACCCGATGTTGCCCTCGGCGTCATCGGTCGTCACTTCGACCACGGCCGACCGGCCGTCGGTGGCGGCGGACTGGCACTCGAACACCTCGCCCACCTTGATGGCCTTCCACCGGCCGCCGCAGTCCACCTTGACATCGACCTGGGCCTGGGTCTTCAGCCCCTCGCGCACGGCGGTTTCCACCTTGGCGAGGTCCAGCAACCCGTCGGTCTTGGTCACCTCCCACGAGATGTTGCCCTCGTCGTCCTTCTGGGTGACGGCGATGGTGAGCTGGCCGCCCGCCTTCGGTATGGCCGTGCACTCGAACGTATCGCCGGCCTTGATGGTCCGGTCCGGGGGACACTCGACACTGGCCAGCGGCAACGCCAGCTGGGCATCGACCCCCTGGCTGATCGACTGGTGAAGCGCGTTGATATCGAGCGTCCGCGAGCATCCCGCGATCCCGACAGTGACGGCCACGAGGGCCAGGCTGCGGGCAAGGGACGGGACGGAACCGGCGAACGGACGACGAGCGGCGAACGACATGTGAGGCTCCAGGATCTCGGGGAAGGGGGTCAGGGTCTGGCGCCCAGATGATAGCTCAGCAGTTTCCAGAGCTCCCCTTCTTTCGCGAGCGTGAACGACACCGGCACGGTCGTGCCCGCTCTCAGCGTGGCCGTACCCGTGAGCTTCGCTCCGGCCAGACCGATTGACCGCTCGGTGAACGAGGTGTCGACGATGTCGAAGAGTGACGGGGTGGATTGGACCGATGCCGTGAAAGCCTCGAGCGGCTGCGACTCCTTGAGGGGCGCCGAGAAATAGTCGTGGGCACGGGCATAGTCACCACTGGCCGCGGCAGCGCAGAATTCGCGCGCCACGGCCTCGGGACCTGTCGTGAGCGACCGCACCAGGAAAAAGATGCCCGTTCCGCCAACGATGGCGAGCAGCACGAGGCCGCCGCACCCGATACCCAGCCATTTGAGCCACGACCGCTTCTCGGACATCCGGATCCTCCAGGCGGGTAAGGATATGGCAAATGGCCCCGCGCACGCGAGTTCGCCTCGCGCAGGCGCCTACCCTTCTCATGGTGGCCTCATGAACCGGGCGCATGCTGTAGCCCATGGCCGAACTGCATCCGCAAATCGTTCACTTCACCATCGTCCTCGTGATTGTGGGAGTGGGCTTCCGCCTCATCTCCCTGCTCGGGCGGCCGGCCTTTGCCGGGCCGGCGGCGGCGACGCTGCTCATCCTGGCGGCGGTGACCTCGGTCTTGTCGGTGCAGTCTGGCACCGCCGCCCACGGGCCCGTGGAGCGCGTGCCCGGCGCGCGGGCAGCGGTGACGGAGCACGAGGAATGGGGCGAGCGCGCGCGCAACGTCGTGCTCGTCATCGGCGCGCTGGAGCTGCTCGGCCTGGCGTTCGGCCGCTCGCCAAAGGTTCGATACGTCCACGCCGCCGCTGCCGTGCTGGGCCTGGTCGGCGTCTTCGCTGTCTACGAGGCAGGCAAACACGGCGGCGAGCTGGTCTACTCGTATGCCGGTGGGGTGGGCATCCGCTCGGGCGACCCCAAGGATGTGGAGCGGCTGCTCCTGGCCGGCCTCTATCACCAGTCGCAGGCGGATCGGAAGGCCGGGCACGGCGCGGAAGCGGCGAACCTCGCCGCGCTCGCCGCGCGCCAATTTCCCGCCGACGTCGAAGTGCAGCTCATGGCGGCCGAGTCGGTGCTCATCGATCAGAAGGACCCGCAGGGCGCCATCGAGGCGTTGTCGAGGATTGAGCCGGCAGCCGACAACCGGACTCTGCGCACGAGGCGCGCGACGCTGCTGGCCGATGCCTACGAGGCCGCGGGACAGCGCGACGCCGCCATCTCGACGCTCGAAGCCATCGTATCGGCCTTCCCCAATCCGCGCATCCAGCAGCGGCTCGACGCGCTCAAGCAGGGCGGCGCACCAGTGCGGTGACCGGAACCGTGGCGGGCGTCCTGCCGCACGGCCTGCTGCCGGCCGTCTACGGCGCGGCCGAGCAGAGCGTGCCAAAGATGAACCCGCGGTGGCGGAGCAGCGGGATGAGTTCCGCGGTCGCCTCCACGGTTCGCTGGCGGTCCGCGCGCAGGTTCGTGTGGTGGCCATCGTGCATGACGACGATCGATCCGTCCGAGGCGCGGGCGGCGAGCCGGGAGGCCAGTCGCTCGGGCTTCTGCCGCCGCCACCAGTTGAAGTCCCACATCCCGAAGCCCCAGCCCGTCAGCGTGTAGCCCGCCCGGTCCAGTCCCTCGTACATCTGCCCGCCGCGCCAGCCGGCGTGTGGACGGAAGAGCTGGCAGGGCCGCGTACCGGTGAGCCGCTCGATCTCGGCCGACTGCGCGTCGAGACGTGCCGCCAGCTCGCGGGGTGCTTTCAGCATCAGGGCGCGCGTGTGCGAGTGCAACCCCACGGCATGGCCCTCGGCCATCGCCCGGCGGAGAATCGGCGCCGTCGCGGCCGTGACGTGATCGGGAATCACGAAGAACGTGACCTTCACACCCTCGCGCGCCAGCGCGTCGAGCAGGGCGGGCGTAGCCTCGGGGTTCGGTCCGTCGTCGTACGTGAGGTAGATCGTCGGGGATTCCCCTCCGCCGGGACCCTCCCAGATCGAGCGGCCCGGGCCGATGTACTCGAGCAGGAATGGCGCCGGAACCGTGTGCGCCAGTGCCACCAGGGCAAAGCCGGCCAGGAAGAACCACATGCCACGACGTTACCTCGTCTGGAGCGCCGGGACTTCAGTCCCGGCGTCACGCGCACGGTCCAGTCGGATTGGAATCGACTCGATCGCGCCATGCCGGGTGTGGGTGGGGGTATACTCGGCGCCTCCCCGAAAAGGCAAGGAGGCCGTCATGAGGTCGAGCGCACGCGAAGTGGTCGGCGCGGTGGTCCTGGTCCTGCTACTCTTCCTTCCCGCGACCGCGCGCGCGCAGGCAACGCCCGGCCCGTGCGAGCCAGGCGTGCTGCCTGGCGGTGCGCTCTCGCTCATCTGCGTGCCGTCGCTCGGCTGGAACGGCCAGCTCGTGGTGTACGCGCACGGGTATGTCGCGCCCGGACTGCCGCTCGACTTCTACCAGCTCTCCACGCCGGACGGCACGTCGCTTCCGCTGCTCGTGCAGTCGCTCGGCTTCGCCTTCGCGACGACGAGCTATCGGCAGAACGGCCTGGCCATTCTCGAAGGCGCCAACGACATCGAGCAGCTCGTCGCCGCGTTCAGCGTGAGCCATCCGACGCCCACGCGCACGCACGTCGCGGGCGTCTCGGAGGGCGGGCTGGTGGCGACACTGCTGGCCGAGCGCGCGCCCGAGACCTTCTCGTCGGCCCTCGCCGCGTGCGGGCCGATCGGCAGCTTTCGGTTGCAGCTCCAGTACCTGGGCGACTTCCGCGTCCTCTTCGACTATTTCTTCCCGGGCGTGATCCCGGGCTCGCCCATCGACGTGCCGCCGCAGGTGATGGCCAACTGGACGTCGGTGTACGTACCGGCGATTGCGGGGGCGCTGGCAGCCAATCCTGGACGCGCGATGGAGCTGATGCGAGTGTCGAGGGCGGCCTACGACCCCTCGAACCCGGCGACCGTCGTCAGCACCACGGTCAACGCGCTTTGGTACAACGTGTTCGGCACCAACGACGCGGTGCTGAAGCTCGGGGGCAACCCCTACGGAAACCGGCTCACCTGGTACTTCGGTTCCCGCAACGACCTACGGCTGAACCTGCAGGTGCGCCGGTTCAGTGCGTCAGCCACCGCAGTGGCCGCACTCCGCGCTTACGACACGAGCGGCGACCTGCACATTCCCCTCGTCACGCTGCACACCACGGCCGACGAGATCGTGCCGTTCTGGCACGAACTGCTCTACCTGCCCAAGCTTGATCTGTTCGAACGGGGCCGCTTCATCCCCATCCCGGTCACCACCTACGGTCATTGCAATTTCACCACCAACCAGTTGGCGGCATCGTTCCTGCTGGCGGTGCTGCAGCCGTAGCGCGCCCGCCGAAACGGAGCGCCGAGGCCAGATGGAGCGCCGGGACTTCAGTCCCGGCGCCCCCTGGATTTCGGGGAAGAGGGGAAGAGCGGTCAGGGTCTGGCGCCCAGATGGTAGCTGAGCAGTTTCCAGAGCTCACCTTCTTTCGCGAGCGTGAATGACGCCGGCACGGTCGTGCCCGCTCTCAGCGTGGCCGTACCCGAGAGCTTCGCCCCGGCCAGACCACCGCTCGGTGAACGAAGTGTCGACGATGTCGAAGAGTGACGGGGTGGATTGGCACCTAGGGCGGCGGCCTGACCCGGCTCAAGAACGGTCGGTTCGCCACGGTGACCCGCGCCCAGGGGCTCTCCGACGATGTCATTCATCGCATCCTCGAAGACGACGCGGGCCAGGTGTGGATGAGCAGCAACAAGGGTGTGTTTCGCGTCTCGAAGCGCGAACTTGACGAGGTCGCCGACGGGACCCGCAAGAGCCTGATCCCGGTGGTCTACGGCACCGTGGACGGCATGAAGTCCGCCGAGTGCAACGGCGGCGCCAGCGCCGGCACCTTCACCCGCGAAGGCACGATCTGGTTTCCGACCATTGCCGGAGCCATCGCCATCGATCCGGCCCACCTGCGCACTAACACGCTGCGGCCTCCCGTGGTCATCGAAGCAGTGCTGGTCGACGGCATCCGCAACCGACGTTGAACGACTTCCGTGTGCCGGCCGGCGCGCAGAACCTGGAAGTGCAGTTCACCGTCTTGAGCCTGGTGGCTCCCGAGGCGATGCGGTTTCGCTACCAGTTGGAGGGGCTCGAAGACGACTGGGTGGCCGCTGGGACACGGCGGACCGCGTACTATTCCAAGCTGCCGCCAGGTCGCTACCAGTTTCACGTCGTCGCCTCTAACAACGACAGTGTCTGGAACGAGGAAGGCGCGGCACTCTCGTTCTCGGTCGTGCCGAAATTTCACGAAACGCTATGGTTTCGCGGCACCGTGCTCATGTCGCTGCTCTTGGGCGGTCCGCTGTTCTACCGTGCACGGATCCGGCGATTGACCCGGCAGAAGGCCGAACTGGAACTGTTGATCGCCGAGCGAACCTCGGAGGTGCATGCAGCCAGCGCGCGGCTGGCTCAGTTGGCGCGCGAAGATGGCCTCACGGGCCTGTTGAACCGCCGCGCTTTCGACGCGGTGCTAGACGAGGAATGCCGCCGCGCCCACCGCGAACAGACGCCGCTCTCGCTGGTGCTGCTCGACATCGATTTCTTCAAGCGCTTCAACGATCAGTACGGACATCCGGCCGGCGATGCCGGCCTGCGCGCCGTGGCCCAGGCGGTGACGCACGGCTACCGGCGAGCCGGGGAACTGGTGGCCCGCTACGGCGGCGAAGAACTGGCCGTCATCCTTCCTGGCCTGCCGGCGGAAGCCAGCGTGCTGGTCAGCGAGGATGTATGTCACAGCGTTCTCGGCCTGGCCATTCCCCATGCGGGCTCGACGGTGGCACCGTTTCTCACGGTCAGCGCCGGCGTGGCGTCGGCCGGCGCCGGTGGCGAGGTGACGCCGGATCTACTCCTCGCGGCCGCCGACCGAGCGCTCTATCTGGCCAAGCAGCAAGGCCGCAACCGGGTCGAAATGGAGGACGGTGCGGGGACCGCCTTTCGGCGGTAGGACCACGGAGTACGGAAGGCGGAGTACGGAAGATGGAGCACGGAAGACGGGGACGACGCGGGCCTCGAGCCCCAAGCCTCAAGCCTCAAGCCTCAAGCCTTGAGTCCCGCCCCAAGCCCCACCTGGCGTGTCACCTCGTCGAGAGCAGGGACGCCGTTCAGCGCGCCAAGGCGGGTGCAACTCACCGCAGCCGCGGCATTCGCAAACTGCAGGACGCGCTCGAGCGGCCATCCGGACAGCAGCCCGTAGATGAAGCCGCCTCGAAACACGTCACCGGCGCCGGTCGTGTCGACCACCGGGACGGTGAAGGCCGGAACGTGCAGGAAGCGGTCGTGGTCGAGGGCCACCGCGCCGCCCGAGCCCAGGGTCACCACCAACAGGCCGTCGTGCCGCGCACGCAACTTGCGTAGCGCGGATTCCTGGTCGTCATGACCGGTCAGTGCCGGCGGCACGTGCTCGGCGAGAATCGGAATCGTCACCGCGGCGAACACTTCCTCGGTACGATCGGTCAGACGATCGAGGTCGCTCGTCACCGGCACGCCGGCCGCGCGCGCCGCTTTCGCGACGCGAATCGCCGCGTCCTGGTCGACGTCGTCCACGTGCACCAGCCGCACCGCGCCGACCAGTTCCAGCGGCAGCTCGCGCGGCCGCAGGTTCAGCCGCTCGTCGCGATCCCACAAGACGATGCGTTCACCCGTGCTCTCCTCGACCAGGATGATGGCGAACTGATTGGTGGCGTCGCGGATCACCGCGTCGGTCATGTCGACCTCGCGCTCGGCGAGCGCGTGCCGTACCCGTTTGCCGTTCTCGTCGGTGCCGCTGACCCCGATGTACTTGGTACGAAGGCCGAGGCTGGCGCACGTCGACAGGGCGGTGGCCATCTGCCCGCCGCAACAAATCTCCTGGCGGCGAATCCGCATCTTCGCCAGCGTGCCGTGCTGGCGCGGATAGCCAGGGAGCAGATTGACGAAGTCGACCGAGTTCGCGCCGACGCCCAGGACGTCCCATGCCGGGCCGGCGATCGATGCAGGCATACCGGGCGACAGTATAAGAGCCGCTTCGGCGAACAGGCAACCGCGGCGCCCTGGCCGAAGCGCTTAGCCGGCTGCACAATCGTGTTACCGTTGCGCGCGTGCGCAAGCCGGATCTGGTCACCGTCGGCGAGGCCTTCGAGGACCTCATCTTTCTCGGCCTCAGGCGCCTGCCGAAGCCTGGCGAGGAAGTCAAGACCAGCCACTTTGCGCGCACGGTCGGCGGCGGCGCTCTCGACCCGCTCGAGTCGCACGTTCGCCAGCGTCCGGCAGCATCTGACCCCCTATGATTCCGCCATGCGAGTGGCAGCTGGGCGCAGACCATGCGGGCGTTGAACTGAAGGACGCGCTCAAACGCGAGCTGGACGCACTCGGCGTTCCCTACGAGGACTTCGGGACCAACGGATCGGCTTCGGTGGACTATCCCGACTTTGCCGCCGCCGCGGCGCGCAGGGTCAGCGACGGACGCTTCGAGCGCGGCGTGCTCGTGTGCGGCAGCGGCATCGGTATGGCCATCACGGCGAACAAGGTGCCGGGCATCCGCGCGGCCGCGATCGCCGATACCACCGCGGCGCGCCTGTCGCGCGAGCACAACGACCTCAACGTCCTCGCCCTGGGCGCGCGCACCACCCCGCTGGCCCTGGCCGCCGAGATCCTCCGCGCTTTCCTGCAGACCCCGTTCGAGGGCGGACGCCACGAGGGACGGATACGAAAGGTGCGCGCGATCGAAGAGGGTCGAGGTCCGCGCGGCGGCAGCCTCCCCTGACGAGACTCCGCCGGCATGCCCGCTATCCAGCGACGCTCTTCGACCAACAGCAGCGAATCTCCGCACGAGTTGTGACAGGAGTGTGGCACGCGGTCCGTCACTGGTGACCGCGTGTCCTGTATCCGCGACGCACGCGGTACCTCGACGTGACGATCGACCATCAGGATCGCCTCACGACGCGCGGCACCAAGCTTGCTTGGAATATTGGTGCCTGCCACAGGTGGAGGTTTCCCGTGTTCCCCAAGAAGCGTGTCGTTCAGTTGATGGGCATCGTCGCGATCGCGCTGGCGGCGTTCCCAGCCGCCGCACAGGCGCAGCGCGGCCGCAGCCGCGGCCGCGTCGTCGTGTCCAGACCGGTCGTGGTCGCTCCCTACTATTACTACTCGCCGTTCTACGATCCCTTCTTCTGGAACGGCTGGGGATATCCAGGTCAGTATCCGATCGGGTACTACGGAGCGGGCTTCGCGACCCAGAGCGAGGCACGTATCCAGGTGACCCCCCGTGAGACGGAAGTCTACGTGGACGGCTATCGGGCCGGTATCGTGGACGACTTCGACGGCTTCCTGCAGCGACTCCGCGTCCAGCCGGGCGGGCACGTCATCGAGCTCTATCTGGACGGCTACCGGCCCGTCAGCCAGACCATTCTCTTCGCACCCGACGAAACCTACCGGATCCGCCACGCGATGGAGCCGCTCGGGCCCGGTGAGGCGGTACCTCCACGGCCGACGCCGGACGCCGTCGCCTCGCCACTTCCCCAGCCGCCAGGCGGCTACGACGCCTTCGGACGGCCGGCGCCGGACGCGCCACGGCCCTACGCTCCGCCATCGTCTGGCGCGGGCGTCATTGCGATTCGCGTCCAGCCCGCCGACGCCGTGGTGCTGGTGGACGGAGAAGAGTGGCAGGGTTCGGCGTCAGGCGATCGGCTGGAGATTCAGGTCGCCCCCGGCGCGCATCGAATCGAGGTCCGCAAGAACGGCTACGTGCCGTTCGGCGCCGCGGTGGACGTGAAGCCAGGTGAGACATCGGCCATCAATATCAGCCTGAGCCGGGCCGGGGGGGAATAGCCAATGTCGAGACATGCCGTGCGAACCGTCTCACGTGTGCGAGCCTTCACCGTCGTGCTGACAGCCGGCCTGCTGTGCGCGGCGCCCTCCGCCCGGGCGCAATCCGCCCAGACGCCCACCGACCAGCCGGCTCCCACGCCGCTGGTCGTCGAAAAGATCGACACCACCTGGCTCTTCGTGCCGGATGCACGTGTGGCCGACCTCGACGGGCGGACGGGCAGCCTCGCAGGCGGCTACATCGGCCGCATCACCGACCGCACGTTCGTCGTGGGCGCGGGCGGCTACTGGCTGACCAACCGGGACGATGACTTCAAGCTGGCGTACGGCGGCGCCGTGATCGAGTGGCTGGCGCGCAGCAACCACAAGATCGGCTTCGGCGTACGAGCGTTGATCGGCGGAGGGTCGGCAACCCTGCCGCGCACGCTCGGCGACATCGTCAATATCGACCGCCGAGACTTTCGCGTCGAGCGTCCGGTCCGCTTCGGTCGAGGGCTCGATCCGGGCCCACGCATCGCGGTCCGCGACGACTTCTTCATCGCGGAACCCCAGCTCAACCTGCTCCTGAATCTGAGCCGGAGGTATCGCGTGAGCTTCGGAGTCGGGTATCGCGCGATTGGCGCGGCGCCGGCACTGGGCGATCAGCTTCAGGGAGTCAGCGGCAGCGTGGCCCTGCAGATTGGCGGCGGCCGGTAACGCGCACCTCATGGGCCGGGGCGGGCGAGGCCGATGCCTCACGGCCGAGACCCATCGAATACAAGTGCGGCTTCTCGATTCGAACGGCGCGCGCGTGACGCAGGCCCGCACCGATCGCGAGGGGCGCTTCGCCTTTCGCGAACTCTGTCCGGACACCTATACCGTCTGCCCTGGTACGCCCTGCCCGGCGGGCGCGCCGGGCGGACCGGCGCCGAGTCGCTACTTGCCCGCCACGCGGGAGATCCGCGTGCCACCGGCGTTGCAGAACGGAGTGGACTTCGAACAGCTCCCGCCACCGCCGCTCAAGCAACCTGACCCGGAGCGGCAATGAACGTGCGCACGCCATTGACCAATCGAGCGTCATCCCCCGCCGCGCGACGTCCTAGGCGCGCTCGCGCTGGCTGCCCTGCTCGCGACGCGCCCGTTCGTTGTGCGGCGATCGGAGCCGGATGTAGACCGCCACCGCAACGACGTATCCGGCCACCAGCGCCCATCCGCCACGGTCGATGTCCGAGAACGACAGCGATCCCTGCACCAGCAGCACGCCGATTCCCACGACGCTGAGCGCCTTGACGGCGCGCTCCGACAACCTCACCCTGGCGAGGCGGAACACGTCGGGCAATCGTGAGGCGAACAGGAAGGCGGCCACCAGCGGCAGCAGGTCGTAGACGAACACCAGCCCGCCGCCCAGCATGATGATGTAGCGCAAGTCCTTGCCGGCCACGATGGGCAGGGCGCCCACGATCAGCAGCAGCGTGAGCAGGATGTGCGGCGTGTTGAATCGTGCGTTCACCACCGCAATCCCTTTCGGCAGCCAGCCGTCCTCGCACGCGATCAGCACGGACTTGGTGGCCCACGAGAACGTCGAGTTGATGCTGGTCGCCAGCGCGAACAGTCCCGCACCGACCACGAACGCCACGTAGACCGTGGGTGGAAGGATGGCCCGGGCCACCTCCGACAAGGGCTTGCCGGCCGTCTGCTCCACGGGCAGGATGCCCACCGCCACGATGGACACCAGGGCGAAGAACACCGCCGCCAGCAGCGTGCTGTAGATGATGGCGCGCGGCAGGTCGTGATGCGCGTTCTTCATCTCCCCGCCTAGTTCCGACACGTACTGCGCGCCTCCGGTGGCAAACGACAGCACCACCGACGCGAGGCCGAAGCCGTACCACCCATTGGGCAGCAGCTCTTCTGCCCGCGCGAAGTGGCCGTAGTCTACCTCCAGGATGCCAAAGACGATGAGGGAGGAGAGCCCGGCCAGCAGGCACACGACCATCACCTTCTGCACGGCGGCGGCCTCCTTCACGCCCGTGAGGTTGACAAGGTAGAAGAGCACCAGGATACCGAGGGCCACCAGGCGGGCGTTGAGCGCGGGCACGAGCGCCACGGCGTAGTCGGCGAATCCCAGCGCGAAGAGCGCGATCAGGATGTGCGTCACTAGCAGGATCGCCAGGTAGAAGAACCCGAGCTTCGGCCCGAGGATGCGCTTGCAGTACACGTAGAGGCCGCCCGTCGCCGGCATCGCGGACCCCATGAACGCCACCGGCAACTGCTTGAGGACCGACAGCGCCGCCGACAGCACGAACGCGAAGGGAATGGCGTAGGCCGTGAACTCGATGCCGATGCCGATCAGCACCATGATGCCGGAGCCAATCACCTGGCCCAGGGCAATGGCGAAGACGTCCCAGAATGTGAGCGACTGCTTCAGCTGCATCGGATACAGCCCGTTGCGGCGTGCGGTCAGGCTCGTGACAACGCCGCGTCGAAGTCGGCCATCAGGTCGTCGGCAGCCTCCAGTCCGGCCGACACGCGGACCATGCCCTGCGAGATGTGCATGCGCTTGCGCTCCTCCTCCGGAATGTCGAGAAACGCCATGGTCGCCGGGATCTGCGTCGTCGTGCGCACGCCGCCGAGGCTGGCCGCGAAACAGGCAAGCCGCAGGCCGTCCACCACCCGGAGCGCCGCGGGCCCGTCCTGCACCTCGAAGGTGAGCATCGCGCCGAAGGACGGCATCTGCCGCGACGCGATCTCATGCTGCGGATGGGAAGCCAGGCCGGGATACCAGACCCGCGACACCATGGGGTGCGCATCGAAGTGCCGCGCCAGGGCCATCGCGGTGCGGCACTGACGCTCGACCCGCACCGGCAGCGTCTGGATGCCGCGGAGCAGCAGCCAGGCATTGAACGGCGACAGCGGGGCGCCCCACTTCACCATGGTGTTCCAGCGAATCTGCTCCAGGAAGTCGGCCGGCAGCCGGTCCGACTTCATCACGATGGCACCGCCGATGGCGTCTCCGTGGCCGCCGATGAACTTGCTGGCGCTCTCCACCACCAGGTCGACGCCCCATTCGAGCGGGCGCATCACCAAGGGGCTGGCGAACGTGTTGTCGCAGACGACGATGATGCCGCGCGCGTGCGCCAGCTCGACCAGCGGCGCCACCGCGGCCACCTTCATCGTCGGGTTCGCGATGGTCTCGAAATAGAGCACGCGCGTATTGTCCTGGATGGCGGCGCGAACGGCGTCGGGATTGGCCATGTCCACGAAAGTCGTCGAGATGCCGTAGTCGGTGAGGCGGTGATCCAGCATCTCGTGCGTCGAACTGTAGGTCGTCCAGTCGCAGACGATGTGGTCGCCGTGCTTCAGCAGACCGAACAGGGCGACCGAGATGGCGGCCATGCCGGAGGCGGTCGCAAGGCAGGCGTCGCCGCCTTCGATCGCCATCATCTGCGCTTCGAACTGGTACTCGGTCGGGTTGCCGCAGCGCCCGTAGATGTTCACGGCCTTGCGTTCACCGTCCACCACCCGCTGGTAGATATCGGCGTCGTAAGCGAAACTCGACGACATGACGATGGGCGCGGTGATGGACCGCGTGGCCTCGTCTGGCGCATAGAAGACCGCTTTGCTGTCGAACTTCAGCTCGGACCGCCTGTCGGACGTCACGGCAGCTCCTTTGGGGATGGGCAATCGAGAGGGCTACCCGTGACCGGCCGGCTCCCGGGCGGCGACATGGTCATCGGGCCGTTGTTGAGCCGAGGCCGCGCTCGCTCGCCGTCGGGCAGATGGCGTGGGGGGTTGGCCGCGGCGTCGGCGAGGAGTCCCGCGGGCCGGCGGCCCTTCGCGCGTGAAGCGCCGCCGGCAGGGATGGTCGTGTTCCTCAGCGGGTGCCCGCGCCCTTCGTGACGAGCTTCTGCACGCGCCAGTTGATCAGCTCGCCGACCCAGATTTCGTTCTCTGACGGGCACGCGATGGCGTGAATCCAGCCGAACTCGCCCAGGTTGCGGCCCGGCTGCCCGTAGACGCCGAGCAGCTTGCCCTCGAGCGACACCTTGTAGATGCGGCTCGGGTAGAGGTCCCCGACGAACAGCACGGGGTTGGGTCCAGGCGTCATGCACAGGGCATCGGGCGCGCCTGGAGCCTGAGAGCCCGTCTTCGCGTCGGGGTTGTCCGTGCCGTAGGTGATCTTACCGCGGTTGACGTCGACGGGCACGTCGATGGTGAACTGCCGGATGAACTTGCCTCCGGTGTCGAACACCTGGATGCGGCGGTTGCCGCGATCGGCCACGTAGACCTCGTCCTTCGGCGAGACCGCCACGCCGTGAGGCGTGTCGAACTGGCCGGGGCCGTTGCCGAGCGACCCCCAGCTGGCCACCCACTCGCCGCGAGCGTTGGCCTTGCCGACCCGCGAGTTGACGTATCCGTCGGTGAAATAGGAGTTGCCCTGCGAGTCCCACGCGACGTCGGTGGGCTGGTTGAACGCGTTGTCGCGATGGACGGGCACTGGGTTGCGCGGGTTGTTGTTCGCGGGCATTGTCACCGCCGCACCCGCGCGCTGGAGCAGGCCTGCGAGCGTGGAGGCGTAATCGGGCGGCACCTGGAAGTGCGAAGCCTCGCCCTTGCGGCCGAACACCCACACCACCCGCCCCTGCGGGTTCATCTTGAGGATGACGTCCGAGCCCTTGTCCACGATCCAGATGTTGTCGTCTTTGTCGATGCGCACGGCGTGCGCGTACGACCAGGCGTACAGGTTCTTGCCGATCTCGCGGACGAACTTGCCGTTGGCATCGAACTCGAGCAACTGCGAGGCCGTGGCCATGTAGGCGGGCCCGGTGGAGTTGCCGCGCGAGAACACGAACACGTGTCCCTTGGAGTTGACCGCCACGCCGGCGACTTCACCGAAGTGGATGTCGTCGGGCAGGGTCAGCGGATCCGGCACCGATTGAAATGGGAGCTCCGGGACCGCTTGCGCGAATGCCGGAGACATCGCCAGCTGAACCACTACAAACGTCAGAATTACACGTCTCACCGCCACCTCCAGAGGGTTCACCACTGTCGCACGGGCCGATCCGGGGACGGCCGAATGGTAGTCGGCATCCCCGCGTCAGGCAAGAAGGACGGCCGGGCGATGTCCGGATTCCGCCCGCTCTTACGTAGCAGAGGAAGGAGGAGCAATGACGAGAGTCGCCGTCGTCGGTGGTGGACCCGGAGGGTTGATGACCGCACGCCTGCTCGAGCAGCGGCTCGATCGGTCGTCGCGTGTGAGGGTGTTCGAGGCGGGCGATCGGCTGGGCGGAAAGCTGCAGACTCGGCGGTTCGACTCCGCCGCCGTTCGATATGAGGCCGGTATCGCCGAATGCTACGACTACCATCACGTCGGTCACGACCCGCTCCGCGCCTTCGTCGAGGGGCTCGGCCTGCAGCCGATACAGACCTCCGGCACGACGGTGGTGCTGAATAGTCAGTGGCTGCGGGACGATCGAGACATCGAGCGGCTCTGCGGACGCCGCACGCGGGAAGCCCTCGAGCGCTTCAGGCGTGAGGCGATGGCGATGCTGCCACCCGGACGGTGGTGCCAGAGCGGCACCACCGACGATGTCGTTCGCCCGTGGGCGCGACAGACCTGGGCTGACCTCCTGACGCGAATTCCAGATCCGGTCGCGCGTCGATACGTGGAGGTGGCATCGCACAGCGACCTGGCGACCGAGCCCCATCTGACCGGGGGCCTGGTCGGCCTGAGAACCTTCCTGAGGTCCGTGCCGGCCTACGCAGCGCAGTACACCATCCGCGGCGGAATGGAGCGGCTGTCGGAGCACCTCGCGGAGAGCCTGAACCGGACGCAGATTCTTCTGCGATCGCCCGTGGTCAGCGTGGCGGGCGACCGCGGCGCGCGCTACCGGCTGGGCTACCGACGGGGATCGTCGATCCAGGCCGAGGACTTCGACGCCGTCGTGGTCGCGCTGCCCTACGGGCAGCTCCGACGCATCGCCTGGGCCGGCCATCGGCTGCGTCGTGCGATGAACGCCCACATCGCCCGCTTCGATCGGCCGGGCCACTACTTGCGCGTGTCCATGCTGTTCGAGCGCGCGTTCTGGCGGCCGCCGTTCCACGATTCGTTCCTCATGCTCGACGCCTTTGGCGGCTGCTGTCTCTACGACGAGTCGCCGCCGGGAGACGACCGCGGCTACGGCGTGCTGGGCTGGCTGCTCGCCGGCGCATCGGCATCGACACTGGCGAGGGTAGCCGACGACCAGCTACGCGACCGCGTGATCGAGGCACTGCCCCGTCCGTGGCGGCCCGAAGCGCGCCAGTTGGCGGTCGAGGTCAAGGTCAACCGGTGGGTAGGGGCGTTGAGCGGCGTGCCGGGAGGCATGGGGGTGAAGCCGCGGCGCGCGAGTCACCAGCCGGAGCCCGTGGAGCATCCGGGCCTGGTCGTGGTGGGAGACTACCTGTTCGACTCCACGCTGAACGGCGTGCTGCGATCCGCCCGGCTCGCCGCGGATCTGATTGCGCATGGCAGTGAAGCGCAGCGCCATCGCACGGCTGCGGCGCGCTGGTGTATGAGCCAAGCCAGCGCGCACGCACCGACCGGTTGAGCTTGAAGAGCCGGCCGGCCCCCGGCGCGAGCAACGTCTGGTAGACACATTCGGAGGGCCGAGGCGGGATACAATCCGTCGAATGCCGACTCACACCCCCTCGTTGACCAACCGCACCCTGGCCGACACCGACCCGGACATCGCCAACGCCATCCGGCACGAAGCCGACCGCCAGGAAACGGGGCTGGAACTCATCGCGTCCGAGAACTTCGTGAGCGCCGCGATTCTCGAAGCCGCCGGGTCGGTGATGACCAACAAGTACGCCGAGGGCTATCCCGGCAAGCGCTATTACGGCGGGTGCGAGTTCGTAGACGTGGCCGAATCCATTGCCATCGATCGGGCCAAGGCCCTCTTCGGCGCCGAGCACGTCAACGTCCAGCCGCACTCGGGCGCGCAGGCCAACATGAGCGTGTTCCTGACGGTGCTGCGGCCGGGCGACACGCTGCTCGGGATGAACCTGGCGCACGGCGGCCACCTGACGCACGGCCATCCGCTCAACTTCTCGGGCAAGTTCTACAAGGTCGTTCCCTACGGCGTCCGCCAGGAGGACGAGCGACTCGACTACGACGAGTTCGAACGCCTCGCCCACGAGCACCGTCCCAGGATGATCATCGTCGGCGCGAGCGCGTATCCACGCGTCCTCGACTTCGAACGTGCCGGCGCCGTGGCCCAGGCCGTCGGCGCCGTGCTGATGGTGGACATGGCGCACATCGCCGGGCTGGTGGCTGCCGGCGTACACCCGAGCCCGGTGCCGCACGCCGACTTCGTCACGACGACGACACACAAGACGCTGCGGGGACCGCGGGCGGGCCTGGTGCTCTGCCGGTCGCAGTACGCCAAGGATCTGGATCGCTCGGTCTTCCCGGGGGTGCAGGGCGGCCCGTTGATGCACATCATCGCGGCCAAAGCCGTGTGCTTCAAGGAAGCAGCCGAGCCCGCCTTTGCCACCTACCAGGCACAGGTGGTGAAGAACGCGCAGCGGCTGGCGGGGGGACTGGCCGCCGAAGGGTTCAGGCTCGTCAGCGGTGGCACCGACAATCACCTGGTGCTGTTGGACGTGTTCTCGAAAGGCATCACCGGCAAGCTGGCCGAGCACGCGCTGGGGCAGGCTGGAATCACCGTCAACAAGAACGCCATTCCGTTCGACACCAATCCGCCAATGGTGGCCAGCGGCATCCGCATCGGGACGCCGGCCCTCACGACGAGAGGGATGAAGGAACCGGAGATGGACCAAGTGGCCGGGTTCATCGCACGCGTGCTGGCATCGCCCGAAGACGCTCGCACGCTCGGCACGGTGAAGGCCGAGGTCGAGACGCTGTGCCGGAGCTTCCCGCTGTACCCGAATCGCCGGGTTTGATCGCGAGCGTCGGCGCAGTCTTCGCCGACGATGGGCCGCTGGCGCGGGCGTTGCCGCAGTTCGAACCGCGGCGTGGCCAGCGCCTGATGGCCGAGGCCGTCGCCGAGGCCCTGGAGCAGGGCGGGCTGCTGCTGGCCGAAGCCGGCACCGGCACCGGCAAGACGCTCGCCTACCTGGTGCCGGCCATCCTCAGCGGCCGGCGGGTGCTCGTCTCGACCGGCACCAAGAACCTGCAGGAACAAATCTACGAGAAGGACCTGCCCGTCCTGCGCCAGGCGCTGGGCATCCCGTTCACCGCTACGTGCATGAAGGGCCGGGCCAATTACCTGTGCCTCCATCGCCTCGAGCAGGCTCGAGGCAGTGGAGCCAGTTCGCTGCTGGAGGACATGGCGGCGTGGGCCGAGACCTCCGGAACCGGGGATCGTGCCGAGCTGGCCGACCTGCCGGAGAACGACCCGCTCTGGCACGACGTGTCGGCCACGGCCGACACCTGCCTCGGCAGCGACTGCCCCCAGTTCGATGTCTGCTTCATCACGCGCATGCGCCAGCGCGCGGCCGCCTCGGACCTGGTCATCGTCAACCACCACCTGCTGTGCGCGGATGCCGCGGTGCGCCAGAGCTCGTACGGTGAGGTCATTCCGGCGTGCCACTACGCGGTGGTGGACGAGGCCCATCAGCTCGAGGACGTGGCGACACAGTACTTCGGCGTCTCGATCAGCAACTACCGGCTCGAGGAACTGGGCCGCGATGCGGAGCGGATGCTCAACGCGGGCGTCGGCGGCGACGAGGACGGCTCGCTCCGGCGGCTCGTGCGGCACGTGGACGATCACGCGCGTGCGTTCTTCGGCGCGCTCACTCTGGCGCGGGCGGGTCGCGCCGTGGCAGGCGACCGCCTGCGCGTCGGCCCTGACTGGTTCGGCGACATCGTCACCGACGGCGTGGCGTTGGTGAGCGCGCTCGACGGCCTGGAGGGCGGGCTGAGCCTGGCGGCGTCGGGCGAGCCCTCGGGCGCGGGCGAAGACGCCCTCGCCCTCGCCCGACGCGCGGCGGAGATCCGCGACCAGCTACGTTTCCTGATGTCGGCTTCCGACCCGCGCCACGTCTACTTCATCGAGTCGCGCGGGCGCGGCGTCTTTCTCCGGGCCGCACCGATCGACGTCTCCGACATCCTCCAGGAGGTCCTGTTCGAGCGGATGCGGGCCACCGTGCTCACCTCGGCCACGCTCACGGTCGAGGGGTCGTTCGACTACGTGCGGGGCCGGCTGGGAGTGCGCGCGGGCGCCGACATCACGGTACCCTCCGAGTTCGACTACACGTCGCAGGCGGTGCTGTACCTGCCGCGGCGCATGCCGCCGCCCAAGGCGTCCGGCTTCGGCCAGGCCGTCGCGCAGGAGGTGCTCGAGATCCTGCGCCGCACGCGCGGGCGCGCCTTCGTCCTCTTCACCAGCTACGGGGTGCTGCGCGAGGTGCACGCACGCCTCGCACCTGCGCTGCCGTATCCGCTGCTGGTGCAGGGCGAGGCGCCACGAGGCGCTCTGCTCCAGCGCTTCCGGGTCACGCCGGGAGCGGTGCTGCTGGCCACCTCGTCGTTCTGGCAGGGGGTGGACGTCGTGGGCGAGCAGCTGAGCTGCGTCATCATCGACAAGCTGCCGTTCGCCTCGCCGGGCGACCCGATTACGGCCGCCCGGCTCGAAGCCATCGCCGCGGAGGGCGGCGACCCGTTCCACGATTACCAGGTGCCGCTCGCGGTGCTGACGCTGCTGCAGGGCCTGGGTCGGCTCATCCGCCACCGGGACGACCGCGGCGTGCTGGCCGTGCTCGATCCGCGCCTGCGGACGATGCCCTACGGACGACGATTCCTGGACTCGTTCCCACCCGCGCCGGTGACGCACGATCTGGGAGAGGTCGAGAAATTCCTGGAGGAGTATTAAACTGGGCACAGCCGGATGGTGACCAGGACGCGAGAGGTTCACGGCATGGTCGGTCCGATGCGCGAGGGTGCTGACATGCTCAAGAGACTGACAATTCCACTGGTGGCGCTCGCGGCGCTGCTGATGCTCGTTCCCGCAGCGCTGGCGCAGTCCACGATGATCCGGGGACACGTGGTCGATCCGGAAGGCAAGCCCGTCGTGGGCGCGGTCGTCCTCATCGAGTTCAAGGGCGGCGTCGCGCGCAAGTACCAGACCAAGACCGACCGGCGCGGCGAGTTCGTCCAACTGCTCACCGAATCGGGCGATTACCAGGTGACCGTCACCGCCGACAAGGTCGGCTCGCAGAGCGCGCCCGTGCGGGTGCGACTGGGCCAGCCCGCCGACGTCAACATCACCCTGTCGGCCGAAGGCGGCCTCGACCCGAAGGCGGCCGAGGTGAAGAAGGCCTTCGACGAGGGCGTCGCGGCGAGCCGCGCCGGAGATCACGATACGGCCATCGCACGCTTCACCGATGTGGCGGCCATGATGCCCGGCTGCCACGACTGCTACTACAACATCGGCGTCTCCTACCTCCAGAAGAACGACGAGAAGCAGGCGGAGGAGGCCTGGAAGAAGGCCATCGAACTGAAACCCGATTACGCCGAGGCGCTGAGCGCCCTCGCGACGCTCTACAACAACCAGAAGCGCTTCGACGAAGCGGCCGCGATGAGCGCCAAGGCCGCCGCGGCCGGCGGCAGCACGAGCAGTTCGGCCGACGTCATCTACAACCAGGGCATCATCTTGTGGAATCAGGGCAAGATTGCCGAAGCGAAAGCCAAGTTCGAAGAAACGGTCGCCGCTGACGCCACCTATGCTGACGCGCACTTCCAGCTCGGGATGGCCCTGCTGAACGAGGGCAAGCTGCCCGAGGCGGTCGGCGCTTTCGAAACCTATCTGAAGCTCGCCCCCACCGGCCAGTTCGCGGCGCAAGCCACGGCGATGGTGGCGCAGTTGAAGAAATAGATGCGGACCGTTGGACGGAATGGAGTGTCCCGAATGGAGCGCCGGGACTTCAGTCCCGGAATGGAGCGCCGGGACTTCAGTCCCGGCGGACGGCCGTCGGAATAACCGCGCAACGGTGGGCAACGGCCATGAGCCCGCTCGATGATTGACGTCGGGGTGCGGCTGGCGCTCGTACGGGAGCGCATGGCGGAGGCAGCGCTCCGGGCCGGGCGACGGGCCGAGGACGTTCGGCTCGTCGCCGTGTCGAAAACCTTCCCCATCGACCTCATCCGTGAGGCCTACGCCGCCGGGCAGCGCGACTTCGGCGAGAACAAGGTGCAGGAGGCCCTGCAGAAGATCGAGGCTGGGTCCGACATGCAGATCGGGTGGCACCTGATTGGCCACCTGCAGTCGAACAAGGCACGAAAGGCGGCGGGGCGTGTCGACTGGATTCATGCCGTCGACAGCGTGGATCTGCTGCGGCGCGTGGATCAGGCCGCCGTCGAGGCCGGGCGCGTGGTGCGGGTGCTCGTTCAGGTGGACCTCGCGCTCGAGTCCACCAAGCACGGCGCGCCGGTCGACACCGTGCCCGACCTGCTGAGCGCGGCAAGGCCGTTGCACGGAGCCCGGCTCTGCGGCTTGATGCTGCTGCCGCCCCTGACCGACAATCCGGAGGCGGCGCGGCCCTGGTTCCGCCGGCTCCGGGAGTTGAGGGACGGTTGGCTGGACGGCGGCACGCCGCCGGAATGCCTGCAGGAGTTGTCGATGGGCATGAGCCACGATTTCGAGGTGGCCATCGAAGAGGGTGCGACGTTGGTACGCGTCGGCAGCGCGGTTTTCGGGACGCGATTCTACCCCGCACAGGGGGAGTGAAAGGTTCGCTACGCCATGAAGGTGACTCCGCTCGATCTTCGCCAGCAGCGCTTCAACACGGTGATGCGCGGCTTCGACCGCGGCGAGGTGGCCGCGTTTCTCAACGAGGTCGCCGACGACTACGAGAACGCGCTGCGCGAAACCGACCGGCTGCGCCAGGAGGTCGTCAAGCTCGAGGCGGTGCTCGCCGAGCACCGCGGGCAGGAACGCAATCTCCGCAACACGCTGCTCACCGCGCAGAAGATGGCCGACGAAATCAAGGACCAGGCCAGCGAGGAGGCCCATCGCGTGCTCAAGGAAGCCGAGTCCCGCGCCGACCTCATCGTCCAGAAGTCCCAGTCGCGTATCGAGGACGTGCAGCGCGAGATCGAGGGGATGCGTGCCAAGCGCCGCGAGGTCGAGGCCGGCGTCGAGTCGCTGGTCACTTCGCTCCAGAGCACGCTGACCTTCATCCGCGAGCAGGACGCGCGCGCCCGCGACGAGCGGGTGCTGCTGCTCCATCGGCCCAAGCAGAGCGAGGCGCCGGTCGCCCAATCCGGTCCCCAGACGCCGCAGGCGAAAGCCGACGAACGCGCATCGCAGGGATAGCTTCGCGGGTGACCTGCGAGCTCGCCGTCCGCGTCGTCCCGCGCGCCTCGAGGGCCGGGGTGACCGGCACGCGCGCCGGTGCCGTGCTCGTTCGCCTCGCCTCGGCGCCCGTGGACGGCGCCGCCAACGCTGAGCTCATCGAAATCCTGGCCCGAGCCCTGGACCTGCCCAGACGCGCCGTCACCATCGTCGCCGGCGCCGCTTCGCGCCTCAAGCGCATCCGCGTCGAGGGACTCACCCGCGACCAGGCCCTCCAGAAGCTGGGGCTGAGCACGTGATCCCGGCCGACTTTCTCATCGACGATGCCGATGTGGTGGCCACCATGGCCGGCCCCGCCCCTCGGTCCGGCACGGCGCAGGGCGACATCGGCGCGCTCACCCGCGCCTCTGTCGCTGCCTTGGACGGCCGAATCGTCTTCGTGGGCCGCGCCGAGGCCTGCCGCCATCAGGTGTCGCTCAGGCCAGGTGCCACCATCGTGGACGCCCGCGGCCGAACGGTCGTGCCCGGGTTCGTCGACTCGCACACCCACCTGGTCTACGCCGGCGACCGGCGTGACGAACTCCGGCATCGCCTTGCCGGCGCCACCTACGCAGAGATCGCCGCCGCGGGCGGGGGCATCGTCAAGACGGTGGCCGCGACCCGCGCGGCTGGCGAAGCCGAGCTGGTGGACGCGGCGCGTCCCCGGCTGGCTGCCATGCTGGCCCACGGCACGACCACCGCGGAGGTGAAGAGCGGGTACGGGCTCGAGGTTGCGAGCGAGCTCAAGATGCTGCGGGCCATCCGCCGGCTGGCTGACGAGCAGCCGATTTCGCTCACGGCCACGTTCATGGGCGCGCACGAGTGCCCGGTTGAGTACCGCGACCGCCGCGGCGCGTATGTCGACCTGGTGGTCGACGCGATGGTGCCGGCCGTCGCCGGCGAGGGCCTCGCTGAGTGGTGCGACGTGTTCTGCGAGCAGGGCGTGTTCACGCCGGACGAGGCGACGCGCATCCTCCGGGCGGGCATCGCCCGCGGACTCAAGCCGCGCATCCACGCCGATGAGCTCGCGCTGAGCGGCGGATCGGCCGTGGCGTCCGAGGTTGGCGCACGTTCGGCGGATCACCTCATCTTCGTGGACGAGCCGCACGCCGATGGCCTCGCGGGCGCCGGCGTCGTGGCGACGCTGCTGCCCGCGGCCGCCTTCTTTCTCAAGCTTGGCCGCTACGCGCCCGCCCGCATGCTCATCGCGCGCGGCGTACCCGTGGCGCTGGCCACCGACGTGAACCCCGGCGGCGGCTTCACGCCCTCGATGCCGTTCGTGATGGCACTGGCCTGCTTCGCCATGAACATGACCCTCGAAGAGGCGCTCGTCGGCACGACGATCAACGCAGCGGCCGCACTCGACCGGCAGGCCATCGCAGGCAGCATCGAAGTCGGCAAGCCGCTCGACGCCGTCATCGTCAACGGTCCGTTGAGCGAGCTGCTGCGCGTGGGTGCTCCGGTGATCGGCGCCGTCATCAAGCACGGGCACGTCGTGGCTTGATCCGCGGGCCCGAAGTGGTACGCTTCTTCAATGTCATTCTCGACAGGTTCTCTCGAACAACTCCTCCAGGCGCTCGCCAGCCCCAAACCAACGCCGGGTGGCGGCACGGCTGCGGCCGTGGCCGGGGCGATGGGTGTGTCGCTGCTGGTGATGGCGGCAGGCCTCGCCAGGACGCGAGGCAATACCGAAGACGAGCGCGGCACGCTGGCGGCGATGCGGGCATCGCTCGAGCCGCTGGCGGCGTCGCTGCAGGCGTGCGCGGACCGCGATGCCGAGGCCTTCGGCCAGGTGATGGCGGCCTACCGGATGCCCAAGGCCGCCGACGATGAGAAGACGCGTCGCAAAGTCGCCATTCAAGCCGCACTGCGAACGGCCACCGATGTGCCGCTCGAAACCCTGCGCCTCGCGGCCAAGGCACTGGAGCTGGGCGAAACCGTGGCGCGGCACGGCAATCCGGCAGCGGCCAGCGACATCGGCGTCGCGGCCTGCCTGCTGCGGGCGGCGGCCGACGGCGCCGCGGCCAACGTGCGCGCCAACCTCGGTGGCCTGGCGGATGAAGGCTACCGGTCGAGTGTCACCGTGGAAGTAGACCAGTTGGTGACACGGGCAGACGAGGCGCGGGCCCGGCTGCTGGCGGCACTCGCCTAGCGGCGCTTGCCGCGGGGCGCCACGCCGCGCGGCCGGGTGTCTTCGAGGAGGCGAACGCTCGCCGACGCCTCGAAGTTCCAGGGATAGGTGAAGAAGCCGGGCAGGAGGTTCACCGTGTCGGTGTAGGGCGCGTTCACCTCGATGAGGAACGCCTCGCGCCGGACGGCCAGATTCTCGGGGTCCAGCGGAATCGCGTGCGCCGCGGCAATCTCGAGCACCCGATCGGCCACCTGCTGCTCGTTCCGGCTGCTGGCGAAGATCAGCGACTCCTGCACCTCGTCGACGAAGGCGTAGTGCTTGATGGCGGCCCGGCCCGCCTGGACGGTCGCCGTGAGCAGGACCGCGGCGAGTGCAATCTTGATGATGGTCGTCATGGGCGCTCCGGGGCGGGCCCAAGGGGGCCGGCCAGCCGCCTGCCTGTCTCCGATGCCTTCCTGGTGTTTCGGCCGTCCGTCGATCGGACTTTAGCCCCGCCCGGTGTCAATTCCCGGTCCATGGTGGCATGATCCGAAGACACATGGCGACCAAGACCGAAACCAGGTTCAACTGGAGCGACCCGTTCCTCCTCGAGCAGCAGCTCAGCGAAGAGGAACGCATGGTCCGCGACACCGCCCGGGCCTATTGCAAGGACCGTCTGGCGCCGCGCGTGCTCGAGGCGTTCCGTCACGAGCGCACCGACGCGGCCATCTACCCCGAGCTCGGCGCGCTCGACATGCTGGGCATCGTCATACCCGAGCAGTACGGCGGGGCCGGCCTCGGCTACGTGAGCTACGGCCTGGTCGCGCGCGAGGTGGAGCGCATCGACTCGGGCTACCGGTCGATGATGAGCGTGCAGGGTTCGCTCGTGATGGTGCCCATCAACGCCTTCGGCACCGAGGCGCAGAAGCGCAAGTTCCTGCCGAAGCTCGCCACGGGCGAGTGGATTGGCTGCTTCGGCCTCACCGAGCCGAACTTCGGATCCGATCCGGGCGGGATGGCCAGCCGCGCGCGGCGCGCGGACGGGGGCTTCGTTCTCGACGGCACGAAGTCGTGGATCACCAGCAGTCCCATGGCGGACGTGTTCATCGTCTGGGCCAAGGACGACGAAGGTGCGATCCGCGGGTTCATCCTGGAAAAGGGATGGAAGGGCCTGAGCGCGCCGCCGATTCACGGCAAGGTGGGCTTGCGCACGAGCCTCACGGGGGAGATCGTCATGGAGGGCGTGTTCTGCCCGGACGACAACGTGTTCCCCGAAATCCGCGGGTTGGCAGGACCGTTCACCTGTCTCAACAGCGCGCGCTACGGCATCGCGTGGGGGGCGCTCGGCGCGGCGGAGGACTGCTGGCTGCGCGCGCGGTCCTACGTGATGGAGCGCAAGCAGTTCGGCCGCCCGCTCGCGGCCAATCAGCTCATTCAGAAAAAGCTCGCGGACATGCAGACCGAGATTGCGATTGGCCTGCAGGGATGCCTGCGGCTGGGACGGATGAAAGACGAGGGCACGGCGGCGCCGGAGATCACGTCGCTGCTCAAGCGCAACTCCTGCGGCAAGGCGCTCGATATCGCGCGCATCGCGCGCGACATGATGGGTGGCAACGGCATCACCGACGAGTTCGGCGTCATCCGCCACATGGTGAACCTCGAGGCCGTGAACACCTACGAGGGCACGCACGACGTGCACGCGCTGATTCTGGGCCGCGCGCAGACGGGGATTGCCGCGTTCGCGAACTGAGCGCGAGCTACTCGAAGCGCAAGGCGTCGATGGGGTCGAGGCCCGCGGCCTTGCGTGCGGGGTAGATGCCGAAGAAGACCCCGGTCATGGCCGCAAAGGCGAACGCCACGGCCACCGATCCGGCGGTCACCGACGTCGGCCACGACATCCAGGCCGTGACGCCGCGGGCGACGCCCAGACCCAGGGCAATGCCGATACTGCCTCCAATCGCGCTCAGCACCACGGCCTCCACGATGAACTGCAGCAGCACGTCGCGACCCTTGGCGCCGATGGCCATGCGCAACCCGATCTCGCGCGTGCGTTCGGTCACCGACACGAGCATGATGTTCATGATCCCGATGCCGCCGACCAGCAGCGATACGCCCGCGATGCCCGCCAGCAGCGCCGTCATCGTCTCGGTGGCCTGGACGCGCACGCTGGCCATCTCTTCGAGCGTGCGCACCATGAAGTCGTCGGGCTCGTCGGGCTGGATCTTGTGGCGCACGCGAAGCAGGTTGGAGATGCGATCCGCTGTGGCGCTCGTATCGGTAGCCGAAGCGGCCGACACGGTGATGCTCTGGATGAACGTGATGCCGCGCAGCTTCTTCATCACCGTGGTGTAGGGCACCAACACCACGTCGTCCTGGTCCTGGCCCATGCCCGACTGGCCCTTGCTGGCCATGACGCCCACCACGGTGAACGGCTGGTTGTTGATCCGGATGATCTCGCCCACCGGATCGAAGCCGGCCCCGAACAACTGCTCGTGCACGACCGCGCCGAGCACGGCCACCTTCGAGGCCGTGGCCACGTCGGACGGCGTGAAGAAGGCGCCGTAGGCCTCCGGCCAGGACCGGATGAACGGCAGGTCCACGTCGGTCCCCTGCACCTGTGTGCCCCAGTTGAGGTTGCCGGCGACGACCTGGGCGCGCGTATTGACGCCGGCCGCCAGGTACTGGACGCCCGCCAGGTCCCGGATCGCCGCCGCGTCCTCGGGCGTGAGCGAGCTGGCGTTCCCCTGTCCGAGGCGGACGCCGCCCTGCTGGAAGTTGCCGGCGCTCACCATGATCATGTTGGTGCCGGCCGCCTGGATCTGCGACTCGATCGAAGACTGGGCGCCCGTGCCGAGCGCCACCATGGTGATCACCGCCGAGACGCCGATGATCATCCCCAGCATCGTGAGCGCGGTCCGCATCTTGTTGCGGGCCAGCGCCTTGATCGCGATTCGCAGCACCATCAGGAATGACATGGCTCAGTCGCCTCCTCCTGGTCGGGCGGGAGCTTCCGCAGTTCCTCCGCGGCATCGCGACGCCCGGTCACCGCGCGATCCGACACGATCACGCCGTCGCGGAACGACACGACGCGCGAGGCGTATTCGGCGATATCGGACTCGTGCGTGATGAGCACCACCGTGATGCCCCGCTCGACGTTCAGGTGCTGGAAGAGCCCCATGATCTCGATGCTCGTCTTCGTATCGAGGTTGCCCGTGGGCTCGTCGGCCAGCAGGATGGACGGGGTGTTGACCAGCGCGCGCGCGATGGCCACGCGCTGCTGCTGCCCGCCGGACAGCTGGTTGGGAAAGTGGTCCAGCCGATCGGCCAGGCCCACGGCACCGAGCATCTCCTTCGCGCGGCCGCGCCGCACGCTGGTCTTCTGGCTCGACCCGGCGTAGAGCAGTGGCAGCTCGACGTTGTCGATGGCCGAGGTACGGGTCAACAGGTTGAAGCCCTGGAACACGAAGCCGATCTTACGGTTCCGGACTTCAGCCAGCTGGTTCTTCGACATCTGAGACACGTCCTGTCCGTCGAGCCAGTAGTGGCCCGACGTCGGTCTGTCAAGGCAACCGACGATGTGCATGAACGTCGACTTGCCAGAGCCGGAAGGACCGGTCACGGCGACGAACTCACCCGGCTGGACGTCGATGGTAACGCCGCGCAGTGCCTTCACCTGATGCTCGCCCACCACGTAGGTCTTGATGAGGTCTTTCGTGGCAATGACCGCCGGCGCCATGTCAGCGGCCGCCGCGAGGCGCCCCTCCGCGCCCGCCGGGGCGGCCGGGCATCAGCGGGTTGGTGGCACCGGCGGGTGGCGCGTTCGTGCGCGCGGACGTCACCCCGCTGATGCCGGTGACCAGTGCCATGTTCTCCTGCAACTCGCCGCTCAGCAACTCGGTGTACGAGCCGTCCGTGACGCCCAGCCGGACGTTGACCGGTTTGATTTGTCCATCGACGAACAGCCACAACCGGGCCCGCGACTCGATCGGCGGCAGCGGAGCGAAGAGATCGTCGATCGTCTGCGCCTGCGGCGTGGCTCCGGCGGAGGGCCGGGCACCGGCTGGTGGGCCGCCCGCGTGCGCCGGCGCGCCAGCCGCCAGCGCGCTGAGGTCGAGGCCGCGCTCCTTCATGCGCGCAGCAAACTGCTGCTGCTCCTCGGGAGACATCGACTTGTATCGCTCCACCATGACGGCCTGGCGATCGCCGCCAACGGCTCCGGTCCCGCCCGCTTCAGCAGGCGGCCGCCCGCGCGCTCCCCCGCGTCCCGGTGCGCCAGCCTCTCCTGGCCTGCCCGGGGGGGCGGCGGCGCCTGCCTCGGGCGAGGCTGGCGTCAGCGCCAGGCCTGGTCTGGCTGGCGCCGGCGGGGGGGCGGCGCCGGGCACGTCCGGCGGACCGTTCCGGCCGCTCCGACCGCCGCCCGCCGTGGTATCGGCCGGTACCGGCTGATTGAGCGCCGCGAACATCTCGGTCGTGGGGCGGAATCGAAGGGCCAGGTTCGGCACGCGCAGGACGTTGGTCCGCCGGGCCACTTCGATCTTCACCGTCGCCGTCATGCCTGGCTTCAGCCTCAGCTGCGGGTTCGGCGCCGTGATGAGCGTGCCGTACGTCGTGACGTTCTGCACGACGATGGGTTGAAGGCGCACCTGCGACACGGTGCCTTCGAAGGTGTCGGTCGGGTAGGCGTCCACGCGGAAGGTGACGCGCTGATTCGGGCGAATCCGACCCACGTCGGCCTCATCCACGCTGGCCAGCACCTGCATCTGCTTGAGGTCAGCCGCAATCACGAACAGCGTTGGCGCCTGCATGCTCGCGGCTACCGTCTGGCCGACATCGACGCTGCGCTCGGTGACGATGCCGTCGATGGGCGCCAGGATGACGGTGTGATCGCGGTTCACCTGCGCCTGGTTCACCGAGGCTTCCGACTGGGTGACGGCGGCCCGCGTCTGCGTGACCGTGGCCTGCTGCGAAGCGACGGCCGCCTGCGCGACATCGACGGCCACCTTTGCCGCGTCGAGGTCACTTGGCGCGAGCAGCTTCCTCGCAAACAGCTCGTTGGCCCGCGCGTGCTTCTGCTGCGCATCGATCAGCTGCACGCGGGTCCGATCCAGCTCACTTTCCGCCTTGACGAGATTGGCGCGCGTCTGGCTGAGGCTGGCCCGCGCCTGCTGCAACTGCGCATCGAACATCGACGGATCGAGCCGCGCGATCTCCTGCCCCCGCTTGACGATGGCATTGAAATCGGCGCCCAGCCACTGGATGTTGCCCGACACCTGGCTGCCCACCTGGACGGTGGTGACGGCCTGGAGCGCCCCGGTGGCGCCCACCGTGTCCACGATATCGCCGCGCGACACCGGCGAGGTCGCCACCTCGATGTCGGGTCCTCCGCGCTGGCGGTACCACGCGGCGGCCCCGGCGCCAACCGTGGCAATGAGGATGAGAGCGACGATGAGTCTCTTCATGAGCTTGCCCTCATTGTACGCCTGTACGCCGGGACGACGCGGGGGGCGCGCCGCGCTAGTGAATCTGGTGGAGGAGCCGCCCCCAGCGCGTGCCCTCGGAACCGCCGAACGACCAGTAGATGAAGAGCGCCCGCCCCTTGACGTAGCTGGCGGGCAGGAAGCCCCAGTAGCGGCTGTCCTGCGAGTCGTCGCGATTGTCGCCCATCATGAAGTAGTGCCCGGCGGGGACGGTCACCGGCCCGTAGTGTTGCCGGACGTCGTCTTCGCCCTCCGCCCCGGCGGGCAACTGGTAGTGGGCGTAGGGTTCCATCAGGGGCGCGCCGTTGATGTAGATGACCTGGTTCCGCAGTTCGAGCGTCTCGCCGGGCAGGCCGATGACACGCTTGATGAAATCGCGCTCGGGATCCTCGGGGAACTTGAAGACGATCACCTCGCCGCGGGTGACGGGGCGCATCGGTAGCAACGTGCGTTCGAGCCCGGTCGCCGCCGGCGCGAAGATGAACTTGTTGACCAGCAGGTGATCGCCGACCAGCAGGTTGGGTTCCATCGAGCCGGTGGGAATCTTGAAGGCCTGGAAGCCGAACGTCCGGACGAACAGCGCCAGGATGACGGCCACCACCAGCGATTCGAAGTACTCGCGGATGGTGGACTTCCGAAACGTTGTCTCGCTCATAGGAACCCTGAGAACCTGGAAAGCCGCGGACCGGAGAACCTATTCTTCTCCCATCTTGAGCACCGCCAGAAACGCCTCCTGCGGGATATCGACCCTGCCCACCCGCTTCATGCGCCTCTTGCCTTCTTTCTGCTTTTCGAGCAGCTTGCGCTTGCGCGAGATGTCGCCCCCGTAACACTTCGCGAGCACGTTCTTGCGGAGCGCCTTCACCGACTCGCGCGCGATGATGCGGCTGCCGATGGCCGCCTGGATGGCCACCTCGAACATCTGGCGCGGAATGAGCTCGCGCATCTTCGAGGCGAGCAACCGGCCGCGATCGTACGCCCGGTCGCGGTGCACGATGATCGACAGCGCGTCCACCGGCTCGCCGTTCACCATGATGTCGAGCTTGACGAGCGGCGAGGTCCAGTATCCGGTCACGTGATAGTCGAGCGAGGCGTAGCCGCGCGACATCGTCTTCAGCCGGTCGTAGAAGTCGAGCACCACCTCGTTGAACGGCAGGTCGTAGGTGATGAGGACGCGGTCCGAGGTCTTGAACTCCAGGGCCTTCTGCACGCCGCGCTTGTCCTGGCAGAGCTGAAGGATGGCGCCGACGTAGTCTGACGGCGTCAGAATGGTGGCCGTGATCACCGGCTCTTCGATTTTCGCGATGGTGCCCGCGTCGGGCAGCTTGGCCGGGCTGTCGATCTCGGTCACCTCGCCGGCCGTGGTGGTCACCCGGTACAGCACCCCGGGCGCCGTGGTCACCAGGTCCATGCCGAACTCGCGTTCGAGCCGCTCCTGGACGATCTCCATGTGCAGCAGGCCGAGGAAGCCGCAGCGGAACCCGAAGCCGAGTGCCACCGAGGTCTCCGGCTCGAAGAAGAACGCCGAATCGTTCAACCGCAGCTTCTCGAGCGCTTCCCGCAATTCCGAATACTGGTGGCTCTCCACCGGGTAGAGCCCGGCGAAGACCATCGGCTTCAGCTCCTTGAAGCCGGGGAACGGCTCGGTCGTCGGCCGCGCCGTTTCGGTGACGGTGTCGCCAATCTGCGCGTCGGTCACCCGCTTGATGCCACACGCCACGAAGCCGACCTCGCCGGGGCCGAGGCTGTCGACGATGACCGGCTTGGGTGTGAACACCCCCAGCTGCTCCACCTCGTGATCCTGCGCCGTGTTCATCAGGCGTGCCTTGGTGCCGGTGCGGATGGTGCCTTCGAGCACCCGTACCACGATCACCACGCCGCGGTACGCGTCGTACCACGAGTCGAAGATCAGCGCCTTGAGCGGCGCGTCGGGATCCCCCTCCGGCGGCGGCATCCGCTGGACGATGGCCTCGAGAATCTCCTTGACGCCGAGGCCTTCCTTGGCGCTCGCGAGAATGGCGGTCGAGCCGTCGAGGCCGACAATCTCCTCGATCTGGCGGCGCGCCTCTTCGGGCTGGGCGCTGGGCAGGTCGACCTTGTTGATGACCGGGATGATCTCCAGGCTGTGCTCCACGGCCAGGTAGGCGTTGGCCAGCGTCTGGGCCTCGACGCCCTGCGAGGCATCCACGAGCAGCAGGGCGCCCTCGCAGGCCGACAGCGACCGCGTCACTTCGTAGCCGAAGTCCACGTGCCCGGGCGTGTCGATGAGGTTGAGCACGTAGGTTCGGCCGTCGTCGGCCGTGTAGTTGAGCCGGACGGGGTGCGCCTTGATCGTGATGCCGCGCTCGCGCTCCAGGTCCATGCTGTCGAGCACCTGCGCCTCCATCTCCCGTGCCTGGAGGGCGCCGGTGACTTCGAGGAAGCGATCGGCCAGCGTCGACTTGCCGTGGTCGATGTGCGCGATGATGGAGAAGTTTCGGATGTTGCTCTGTATCAAGGCGGTCCCGAGAGATATCCTCCCATTATGACCCAGGCTCCTCGGTTCCAACTGCCCGCCCTCGCCCTGGTCGCGGCCTTCGCCGCGGCACCCATGGCGCAGGAAACCGTCACGGTCGTCATCGAGACGACCGCCGGCACGATTGAGGTGGCGCTCGACCCCGGCCGGGCTCCCGGCACCGTGGCCAACTTCCTCCACTACGTGGACGAGGGCCTGTACGACGGCGGACGCTTTCACCGTGCGGTCCGCCAGGACAACCAGGTCAGGCGGGACGTGACGATCGAGGTCATCCAGGGCGGGCGCGATCCGGCGCAGGCCAAGACCCGGCCGGGATTCGGGGCGATTAGGCTGGAACGCACGTCGGTGACCGGCCTTCGGCACGTGGACGGTGCCATCTCGATGGCTCGAAGCACGGCCGACAGCGCGTCGTCCGACTTCTTCATCTGCATCGGGGATCAACCCTCGCTCGACTTCGGCGGCGCGCGCAACGAGGACGGCCAGGGCTTCGCGGCCTTCGGCCGCGTGGTCCGGGGCATTGACGTCGTCGGCGCCATCCAGGGCAGCGCGACCAATGACCGCGAGCAGTTGCTGGCACCGGTCACCATCGTCCGAATCGCCCGCCGGTAGCGGAAGGGCGCCGGCGAGTCCCGCTCTGCTACGATCGCTCTGCATGCGCGTCCGCGACGAGATTTCCACGCCCGCCCTGCTGCTGGATCTCGATCGGTTCGAGGCCAACGTCGCCCGCATGGCCGGCCACCTGCGCGACCACGGCAAGGCCTTCCGGCCGCACGGCAAGACGCACAAGTGCCCGGAGGTCGCGCGACGGCTGGTCGCGGCCGGCGCGGTGGGCTCGTGCACGGCGCGGCTCAGCGAGGCGGAGGTCTTCGCCGAGCACGGCATTCCGGGGCTGCTCATCACGACGCCCGTCATCGGAGCCGCGAAGATCGCCCGCGCCGTGGACCTGGCCGCCCGCGCGCCCGACACCATCTTCTGCGTCGAGTCCGAACAGAACGTCCACGACCTCAACGCCGCGGCCGCGCGCACGCCCAGCGTCGTGCTGAACCTGGCGGTGGACCTCTATTTCGGCCGCACCGGCGTCACGCCCGGAGCGCCCGCCCTCGACCTGGCACGCGTCGTGGCCGGGCAGTCGCGAGTGCGTTTCGCCGGCCTGCAGGCCTACGACGGGACGGCGGCGCACACCACGCCGTTCGAGGCACGCCGGGCCCGCTCGACCGAGAGCCTGCGGCAGGCCGTCGAGACACGCCGCCTCATCGAGCGGGACGGCATCTCCTGCCCGCTGGTGTCGGGCGGGTCCACCGGCACCTGCCTCATCGACGCCGGCCTCGATGGCGTCACCGAGATCCAGCCCGGCAGCTTCATCTTCATGGATCTCGAGTACGCGAGCATCGGCGGACCCGATGGCGCGAAGTACCGCGCGTTCGCCCAGGCCCTGACCGTGGTGGCCACCGTCGTCTCGCGCCGGCCGGGCACCGCCATCGTGGACGCGGGCTACAAGGCCTTCGCCACCGACAGGCCCTTCGCGCCCGCACCCGTCGATCTGCCGGGCGCCACCTATGCGTGGGCCGGCGACGAGCACGGCCGCGTGGACGTGAGCGCCGTGGACCGCGACGTCAGGGTCGGCGACCGCCTCGAGTTCGTGCCGCCGCACTGCGACCCCACCGTGAACCTGTACGATCAGATCTTCGCGCTCAGGGGGGACACCATCGAAGGCGTGTGGCCCATCGCCGCGCGCGGGAAGAGCCAGTAGACGGCAACAGGCCGGCCGAGGGAGGTCACGAGATGAAGCACGTGCAGATTCGCTACTGCCAAGTCTGAAGCTACTACCCTCGCGCCTCCAGGCTGGCGGCGCTCATCAAGCGGGATGCCGGTGTCGACCCCGAGGTGCTGGGGGGCGCCCGGGGTGAATTCTCGATTCGGGTGGGAGACGAGGTGGTCGCCCGCAAGGACGCAGGCGGCTTCCCCGACGAAGACGAGGTGCTCGCACAGGTGAAGCTGGCCCTCGCCCGCTGAAACCGGCTTACAATCGCGTCGCCTTGCCAACCCGACGCCATAGTCCCGGATGTTCGTCCGCATGCCCGGCACCTCCGGCGCGCTGAGGCGCGAGCTGGCCGCGGCGCTCCAAGGCGAAGTGCGCTTCGACGCCACGTCCCGGGCGCTCTACTCGACCGACGCCAGCGTCTATCAGATCGAGCCACTCGGCATCGTCCTTCCGCGAACGCCCGAGGACGTCGTGAAGACGGTCGAGGTGGCGGCCCGTCACGGCGTCGCGCTGACGCCACGCGGCGGGGGCACGTCGCAGGCCGGCCAGGCCGTTGGCGCGGGCCTGGTCATCGATACGTCGAAGTATCTCAATCGCGTGATAGCGGTGGACGCCGAGGCACGTACGGCCCGGGTGCAGCCGGGGCTCGTCCTCGACGATCTGAACGCCGCGCTCAGGCCGCACAACCTGCGCTTCGCCCCCGACGTGTCGTCCGCCAGCCGCGCCACCGTGGGTGGCATGATTGCCAACAACTCGAGTGGCGCACGATCCCTCGTCTACGGCAAGACCATCGACCACGTGCGCGAGTTACAGGTCCTGCTGGCTGATGGCGCGGTCGTGCGCTTCGAGCCGCGCCAGGGGGCGGCACTCGACCAAGCGCGGGCCGGCCGCGGCATCGCCGCCGACGCCTACCGGACCATCCCGGCGCTGGCCCGGGCACACGCCGCCGAGATCGACCGGCGCTTTCCGAAGATTCTGCGGCGCGTCGGCGGCTACAACCTCGACGCGTTCGTGCACGCGGACCAGCCCGTGGATCTGTCACGCATCATCGTCGGCTCGGAAGGCACGCTCGGCTTCGTGCTCGAAGCCACCATCGGGCTGGTGCCCTTGCCGGCGGCCAGGGCGATGCTGACGGCCGAGTTCGACGACCTGCTCGAGGCGCTCGGCGCCACGTCGCTGGTGCTGCGGCACGAGCCGGCGGCCGTCGAGGTGATGGACGACTTCATCCTCAGCCATACGCGCGAGAACGCGGCGCTCGATGCGATGCGCCGGTCGATCGTCGAGCGCGACGGCTCGGCGCTGCTGTGCATCGAGTTCTATGGGGATGGTGCCGACGAGCTGCCACCGCGCCTGGATGCTCTTGCGCGGGACCTGCGCTCGAGCGGGGTCCGGTGCCGGACGCGGGCCCTCACCGACGCCGCGAGCCAGGCACGGGTCTGGAGCCTGCGCGAGGCCGCCCTGGGCCTTTCGATGGCCATGCGGGGCGATGGCAAGGCGGTGTCGTTCGTCGAAGACACGGCCGTGGCGCCAGCCCGCCTGCGCGACTACATCGCACGCTTCCTGCACATCGTCGAACGGCATCAGACGACGGCCGGCGTCTATGCGCATGCCTCGGTCGGCTGCCTGCACGTCAGGCCCGTCGTGGACCTGAAGACGGCCGCGGGCGTAGCCCGTTTCGAGGCCATCGCCACCGAGGTGGCCGACCTGGTGCTCGAATTCGGCGGCGCGCTGTCGGGCGAGCACGGCGACGGCCTGGTGCGCGGGGCGTTCAACGAGAAGATGTTCGGGGCCGAGCTCTATCAGGCCTTCCGCACGGTCAAGCGGACCTTCGATCCCCAGGGGCTGTTCAACCCCGGACGCATCGTCGACACGCCGCCCATCACGTCCCACTTGCGCTTCGGCGCCGGCTACGAGACCCCCGACCCGGTCACCTACTTCGACTACGCCTCCTTTGGCGGGTTCGGTCGCGCGGTGGAGATGTGCAGCGGTGTGGGCGCCTGCCGCAAGACGCGTGACGGCACGATGTGCCCGTCCTTCATGGCCACCCGGGACGAAGCGCACTCGACGCGCGGCCGCGCCAACGTCCTCCGCCTCGCCATGAGCGGCCGCATGGCTGACGCCGGCCTCGACGACGCGGGCGTGCACGAGGTGCTGGACCTGTGCCTCGAGTGCCGCGCCTGCAAGAGCGAGTGCCCGGTGGGCGTGGACGTTGCCCGCTACAAGAGCGAGTTCCTCGCCGGCTACTGGCAGCGCCACGGCGTGCCCCTGCACGTCAACGCGTTCGGGCGCATCGACGAGCTGGCCAGGCTGGGCAGCCTCCTGGCACCCGTGGCCAATGCGGTCGCGGGCAGCGCCGCCGGCCGCCGGCTGGCCGAGGCGGTGCTGGGCGTCGATCGGCGGCGGACCCTGCCGCGGTGGGCGCGGCGGACGCTGCGCGACCGGTTGCGCCACCGCCGCGCTCGAACGTCCGAGCCTCGCGCGGTGCTCTTCGCCGACACCTTCACCTCGCACGTCGAGCCCGAGATTGGCGAGGCCGCCTTCGACGTGCTCGACCACGCCGGTATCGGCGCCAGCCTGGCCCCGCACGTCTGTTGCGGCCGTCCGCTCATCTCGCAGGGGCTGCTCGACGAGGCGCGTGCGCTGGCCGGCCGCAACGTCGCGGCGCTCTATCCGCGGGCGGCGGCGGGCGAGGCCATCGTGTTCGTGGAGCCCAGCTGCCTGTCGGCCGTGCGTGAAGACGCGCCCGACCTGCTGCGCGGCTCGATGCGCGACCGCGCGCTCGTGGTGGCGCGGCAGGCCGTGCTCTTCGAAGAGCTGGTCGAGCGCGAGGTCTCGGCCGGCCGTGCGGCGCTCCGCCTCCGCGCGGGACCCGCGACGATTCTGCTGCACGTCCACTGCCACCAGCGGTCCATGGGGCTCGGGCCGGCCGCCGTCGCCCTGCTGGGCCGCATCCCGGGCGCGGCGGTGACCGACCTCGACGCGGGATGCTGCGGGATGGCTGGATCGTTCGGCTATGCGCGCGGCCATTACGAGGTGTCGCGTGCCATCGGCGAGCGAAAGCTGCTGCCGGCCGCACGGGCGCTGCCATCCGACGCGGTGCTGGTGGCGGCCGGCACCTCGTGCCGCCACCAGGTATCGGATTTCACCGGCGTGCGGCCGGTACACCCGGCCGCGCTGCTGCGATCGCTTCTGGAGGAGCCGCACTCATGAGCCTCGCCTGGATCTCGCTCATCGCGCTCGTCGCTGCGATCACGCTCAGCATGATCACCCAGGTCAACGTGGGCGTCGTCTCGCTGTCGCTTGCCTGGATCGTGGGGGTGTATCTGGGCGGCATGCCGCTCGGCACCGTGATCGGCGGATTTCCCGTTCAGTTGTTCCTTACACTGGTCGGTGTGACGCTGCTGTTCGGAATGGCGACGAGCAACGGCACGCTCGGGCGGCTGGCCGCGCGCGCGGTTCACCTGTGCCGCGGCAACGCGGGCCTGATCCCGGTGATGTTCTTCCTGGTGGCCGCGCTGCTCTCGAGCATCGGGCCTGGCAACATCTCCACGACGGCGATCTTGGTGCCCATGGGAATGGCCGTGGGCGCCCAGGCCGCGGTGCCGCCCTTCCTGATGGCCCTGATGGTCGGCAACGGCGCGCAGGCTGGAGCCCTCTCGCCCTTCGCGCCCACCGGCGTCATCGTCAACGGCATCATGGCGCGCATCGGCCTCGCCGGCGCGGAGTGGTCAACCTACACGAACAACCTGGTGGCGCACGTCGTCGTCACCTTTATCGCCTACGTCCTCTTCGGGGGCGTGGCGCTCTTCCGGCGGCGGTCGCGCCGGGGGGGCGAGACCGAGGCCGTGAAAGTCGAACCCCTCGCCGGCGTCCACTGGCTCACACTTGGCGTGCTCGTGGCGCTGGTGGTAGGTGTGGTGGGCTGGGACTTGAACGTCGGTATGGCCGCCTTGACCGGGGCGGCGTTGCTCTCGCTGGCCGGCGCGGCAGACGAGCGGGATGCCGTCCGCAAGATGCCGTGGGGCGTGGTACTGCTGGTGACCGGCGTCACGGTGCTGATAGGCGTGCTCGAGAAAACGCAGGGCATGGACCTGTTCTCGGACCTGCTCGCGCGCATCTCCACGCCGTCGACCGTCACCGGAATCGTGGCGCTCGTCACGGGCGTCGTGTCGGTCTACAGCAGCACGTCGGGCGTGGTGCTGCCGGCGTTCCTGCCGACCATCCCAGGGCTCGTCGAGCGGCTCGGCGGCGGCGATGCGCTGGGAATCGCCTCGTCCATGATGGTCGGCGGCCACCTCGTGGACCTCTCGCCGCTCTCCACCATCGGGGCCTTGTGCATTGCCGCGATTCCACCTGGCGAGGATCCGCGGAAGCTGTTCAACCAGTTGCTCGCCTGGGGTCTGTCGATGACCGTCGTCGGCGCGGTGATCTGCTGGGTGTTGTTCTAGCCTGGAGACCAGAGACTCTCGTCGGGGTGTCGGCCGCCACGAGCACCCTCCCCGCGGCCGACGATGGCAGTCGTCGAACGAGCTTCGCCGCCCGAATGCTGCCAGCCCGGACCGTCGAGGGCGTCGGCGTCGAGGAAGACTGTGACGGCCTCATCAAGGGACGTGCACGTGCTTCGCTGTGTTGGCCTGAGCCTTTCTCACGGCCGCGCTCGGTCGCCTGTCGGATGCCGCGCTCGACAATCCGTATCCGGCGCCCGTCCTCGGGCTCCAGGTGCAAACCGGCATCCTTCTGTTGCACCTGCTATCGCACCTGGCCTTTCACCTCGGACAAGTGGACTACCATCGGCGCGCGGCCACCGGCGACGCGCGGTCGGCGCAGCCGATGGCGGTGGACAGTCTGGTTACTCGTTGAAGCCAAGGAGGCACGATGCCGAAGTACGTGAAGGGCCCGACTCGGCGGTCGCGAGCGTCGGCCTTGCGGCGGTCCATCCTGTGAGCAGTGCACCCACGGTCGCGGCGTTCCTGATGCCGAAGGGCTTCCGCGCGCGCGTGGTGCTGCTCGATGCGGAAGGCCAGCTCACCGGGGCCGCAGCACGATGATGGCATCCGCCGCCTCGCCGGCCAACGTGGCGTTGGTTCTCTGGGTCCTGTGGTTTGCGAGTTGGATGGCCGCGGCCGGGTGGTCGTCGGCCGCCGTCGCCAGGCAGCCGTCCGCCGCCCGGCTGCGGCACGGCGTGCTCGTGGGGCTCGGGGCCTATTTCCTGTTCGGCTACGCCCAGGCGCCTCTCCTGCATCGGCCCCTGCTGCCGCTCCCCTGGTGGGCGGGTTGGGCGGCGGTGGCGATGATGCCGCTGGGCTTTGCGTATTCCTGGTGGGCGCGGATTCACATCGGCCGTCTCTGGAGCGGTGCGGTGACCCTCAAGGCGGGCCACACGATCGTGCGCTCGGGGCCGTACGCCTTCACTCGTCATCCCATCTACACCGGCCTGCTTGTGGCGGCGGCGGCGACCGCGGTCGTCTTCAACCAGGTACAGTCCGTGCTCGGCTTCGCGCTGATGACCGCCGGCTTCGTAGTGAAGCTCCGGCAGGAAGAGCGCCTGCTCGAGGGGCACTTCGGCCACGCGTACCGGGACTACCGCTCCGAGGTGAAGGCGCTGGTGCCGGGGATCTGGTAGCCGCTTTGTGCCGCGCTCGACCCGGCATGGGGAGCTCGACGGCACCTCACCTCTACTTGTTAGCGTCGCGGATTCGCGTCGCGAATTGCCCGACGATGTCCTGCAGTCCTCGCATCACCGACTCGGCGTGCGCCGGGGCGGCCCCGACGGCGAGGCTGCCCTTGTGCATCAGGGACACGTCCACCAGTACCGGGGTGGGGTGGTAGGACAACCCCGCGGTAGTGTGGGTGTAGAGGTACACGTCGTAGCGCGAGACGCACGTGCCGTTGTCGAGCGTCGCGGTCATGACGTTGACGTACAGGTAGGTGTCCTCGTCGGAGTTGAGCGACGCCTTGAACCCGGCGCCCGACAACTGCTTGGTGACCGCCGATTCGATCGCGTCCTGCCGCAGGCCGCAGGCCATCGCCTGGGTCCCAAGGCCCTCGACGACGACACCGAGCGCGGTCAATCCTCTGAACTGGGCCTCGGGCCGACGGTCGAAGTCCTGCGCGGCCCCGCGATCGCCGGTCGCGGTCAGGCCGCGATCGTCTGGCACCGTCGTTGCGGCTGGCGTGTCGGTCGAGGTATCGGGCTCGTACACGCGCTTGACCCTGTCTCCTCCGCCCCGCCCGACGAACTGCACGTCGACCACGAGCTGAGGAGGGCTGGTCACCGAAGAGTAGGTGTACCGGAGCTCCTGCTGTGAATTCACCTTGTAGCGTACGACGAGCCGACCCGCTTCACGCGTGGTCGTCGTCACGACCGTCACGCCCTCGATCTGAAGGACGTCCTCCCTGCCGTTGGGGTGCAGCGTCCGCGGCGCTCCCTTGTCCGAGGCGATGACGACGTCGGTGGCCGTTTCGGTGATCGCGAGGTGCACCGATGGCTCGCGCACTTCGCTCGTCAGCAGCGTGTTCCGCATGGAGTCTTCGCGGCTGATGCGGCTCACCGGGAACGAGGTCCTGCCGCTGCCGCCGGGCGCACCGCCCGGTGGGCGTCCGCCACCTCCGGCGGTGGTGTCGCCACCGGCTCCGCTGCTGGTCATCCAGTCCGCGCTGAAGCCGACTTCGCGTGGAAACTGGCTCAGCTCACGGTTGAGGACCCATCGCCCCGCCAGAGCCGGCGCCTCCTGTGCCGCGGCCACTCCCGGACGCGCGACGCTCGGCCCCAACGCCAGTACGAGCAAGGCCGCAATCAACCGAGTGCGGATCGGACTCACGCCGCACCAAACGGTTGCTCGAGCGACGGGCTCGTGGGCGTCAGCAGTTCGGCGAACACGAACTTCACGCTTTCTTCAATCCCGAGCCGGCCGGGTGCATAAACGGCCGGGCGCGCTCCTTCATGGACTGGAGGGCCGCGATTGACGGCGGTAGCGGGCTTACCGGCGGGGCACCGCTGGCGCGCTGCGCCTGAAGGCGCGGGGACCACGCGACACCGGCACCGAGAGACGACAACCGCAGAAATGAGCGTCGTGACAGCATCGAAGGCTCCTCAGCCCAATAGACTACCTTTCTCGACCTTTGTCGACGACGAGCCGGCGGCCCCGTCGCCGGTGCGGCGCGCGGGCCCGATCAGGCCATCGGCGGTGGTGCCAGCCGCGGGTTGACGCGGCTGAAGATGGTGCCGGCCTCGCCCTGTGCGAGGTTCATGTCTTCGTGCCCTTCGTCTGCTTCCTGCCCTCGTGGTTTCTGTTCCCGAAGACCGGCGGCCGGCCCTCCCGAAAGGCGGCGACTCCCTCCTTGAAGTCGTCGCTGCCGTAGCAGCGCGCGATGATGTCGTCGGCCGAGCCGGCCGGCGGCGTGCGGAACGCGCGCAGCCGCAGCAGCATCTCCTTGCTCGCGGCTATCGTGCTCGTGGCGTGCGTGGCCAGCTCCAGCGCAATCGCCATCCCCTCCACCGCCAGCGCCTCCTGCGCCACGAGGCGCGTCGCGATCCCGAGGGCGAGCGCCTCGTCGGCCTCCACGAGCCGGCCGGTCAGCAGCAGCTCGCGCACGCGCGCCGGGCCGACGAGATCCACCAGCCGGGCGGTGTTGGCCATCGACAGGCAGTTGCCGAGCGTGCGAGCGATGGGAACTCCGAAGCGGGCCCGCGGAGAGCAGAGGCGTAGGTCGCAGGCCAGCGCGATGAGGCAGCCGCCCCCCACCGCCGCCCCGTCGACTTCAGCGATGGTGGGCACCGTGACGCGCTCGAGCCGATCGACGGCCGCGTCGAGCCGCCGCTCGTAGGCCACCCCATCGGCGCCGTCCGCGAAATCGGCGAACTGCGAGATGTCGGTGCCGGCCGCGAAGGCACCGCCGGTGCCGCGTATGATAAGCGCGCGGATGCGGGCGTCGGCGTCTGCATCCTCGCAGGCGCCGGTGAGCGCCTCGTACATGTCCCACGTGAGCGCGTTGCGCGCGGCGGGGCGATTGAAGGTCAGGATGCCCAGCGAACCGGTGATGTCCCAGGACACGTTGCTCGATGGCATAGTTGTTCTCGATGCGACCCAGGTGATGGCCGGGCCCTACTGCGCGATGTTACTGGCCGACATGGGCGCGCGGGTCATCAAAGTGGAGCCGCCCGCCGGCGACTCGACCCGGGCCATGGCCGGCGCGCAGGGCGGCGACAGTGCCGCGTTCGGCGCGGTCAACCGGGGCAAGCGCGGCGTGGTCCTCGACCTGACGCAGGAGGCCGCCCGCGACGTGTTCGTGCGGCTAGCGCGGTCGGCCGACATCCTGGTCGAGAACTTCAGGCCCGGGGTGATGGCACGGCTGGGTCTCGACTACCCGCGCCTGGCGGCCGAGAACCCGCGGCTGATCTACGCGTCGATTTCAGGTTTCGGCCAGACCGGACCGGAGGCGGGCAAGGGCGGCTTCGACCTCGTGGCGCAGGGCATGTCCGGCGTCATGTCGGTGACCGGCGAACCCGATGGCCCGCCGGTGAAGGCCGGCATCCCGATAACCGACCTCGGCGCGGGACTTTTCGCCCTGGCGGGCATCCTGGCGGCGCTGCACTGGCGCACGGGCTCGGGGCGCGGGCAGCACATCGATACGTCGCTCTTCGAGGCCGGACTGGCGCTGTCGGTCTGGGAGGCCACCGAGTACTTCTCGGGACGCGGCGTCCCGGCCCGGATGGGCTCGGCGCACCGGATGGTGGCGCCCTACCAGGCCTTTCGCTGCGCCGATGGTTTCATCAACGTCGGCGCTGCCAACCAACGCACCTTCGGCCGGTTCGCGGCCCTGCTGGGACACCCCGAATGGACCTCCGACGCGCGCTTCTCGACCTCCGGCGCCCGGGTGACGAACCGCGCGTCGCTCTCCACCCTCATCGAGGCAGTGACCGCCGCCGAGCCGCGCGACACCTGGATCGCTCGACTCGAGGGTGCGGGCGTGCCGTGCGGTCCGATTCTCGACTACGCGGAGGCGTTCGCCCACCCGCAGGCCCAGGCGCGTCAGATGTCGGTGCGCGTCGATCACCCCCGGCTGGGCCCCACGCGGGCCCTGGGCACGCCGCTCAAACTGTCGGCCACGCCGCTGGACCCCGTGCGGCGCGCCCCGATGCTCGGCGAACATACCGACGAGGTGCTTGCCTGGGCCGGCTACAGCGACGACGAAATCGAGCAGCTCCGCGCGGCCGGCGCGGTGCTCTGACCGTGCGTGGTCGAGGTTGAAGCGCGTATCTGACGGCCCCCTGTTCGTCCTGGCATCCGGGCTCCTGCAGCCGTAGAACGCGACACCTTGTCTGAAGGATAAGGAAACGGACATGGGACACTCGGTTGCTGCACGCCATGCTCGCCAAGCGAGGTTTCGATAAGGACCGGTCAGGCCCGGGGTGAATGGTCGTTCGCCACGACGCGGTCGCGCCCGCCTCGCTTGGCGGCGTAGAGCCGCTTGTCGGCCACGCCGAACAGGGCGTCGGGGTTGTCCGCATCCTCGAGCGAGACGCCCACGCCGATGCTGAGGGTCACGGGCAGCGTGACGCCTCCGCCAGGCAGCACGCAGGGGGAGCGGGCGAGCGCGGCGCGCACGCGCTCCATGGCGATGATGGCCTCCTGCCGGCCGGTCTCGGGCATCAAGATGGCGAACTCCTCGCCGCCCACGCGCGCGACGCGGTCGAGCCGGCGCAGTGTCGCCTCGAGCACCCGTCCCACGTGCCGAATCACCTCGTCCCCGGCCGGGTGGCCGTGTTCGTCGTTCACGCGCTTGAAGTAGTCGATGTCGGCGACTCCGACGGAGAAGGGCCGCTTGAAGCGCGCCGAACGCAGCCACTCGTCCTGGAGGAGGGTGTGCAGCTCGCGCCGGTTGAGCAGTCCCGTCAGCTCGTCACGCAGCGCCAGGGCGCGCAACTGCTTGAGCGTGGCGCCCATCTTCACGGCGTAGCGCACGGCCCGCTCGAGCAGGCGCGGGTTGAGGTTGGCCTTGGGCAGGAAGTCCACGGCGCCGGCCTCGGCTGCCGCGATGTCCACGTCCTCGGTGTCGGCCACCGTGATCACGATCACCGGCGTGTCGGTGTTGAGCCGCCGCGCCTCGAGCAGCAGGTCGAGGCCGGTGCGGTCGTCGAGTTGGTAGTCCAGCAGGCACGCGGCATGCCGCCCCGACGCGAGCGCCGTCAGTCCTTCGTCGTAGGTGAGCGCGCCTTCACAGGCATATCGCGAGTGCTCGAAGGCCTCGATGAGGCGCTCGACGATGCGATGCTGGAGCGGGTCGTCGTCGATGCAGAGGAGGATGGGCCGATCCGATACGGGAGCCGTCATGGCGCGAGACCCCGCGGCATCATCGCCCCTCGACCGGCACCCAGGACTGCGGGTAGACCGGCCCCGTGTACTCGGCCCTCGGGCGGATCAGCCGGTTGTTGGCGAACTGCTCGAGCACGTGGGCCGTCCAGCCCGAGATGCGGCTGACGGCAAAGATGGGTGTGTAGAGATCGATGGCGATGCCCATCGTGCAGTACATCGACGCTGAGTAGAAATCCACGTTCGGGTAGAGCTTCTTCTCGGCTCTCACGAGCGCCTCGATGCGCTCGGACATCTCGAACCAGCGCAGGTGGCCGGCCTCCCGCCCGAGCTGCTTCGACATCTCGCGCAGGTGCGTGGCGCGTGGATCCTCGGTGCGGTACACCCGGTGGCCGAACCCGGAGATCTTCTCCTTGCGGGCGAACTTGCCCTTGATGAACGCGTCGATGCGCTCGGCCGGGGCGTCCTGGCCGATCTCGATGAGCATCTTCATGACTTCGGCATTGGCCCCGCCGTGCAGCGGCCCCTTGAGGGTGCCGATGCCCGCGACGATTGCCGAGTGGATGTCGGTGAGCGTGGCCGCCGCCACACGCGCGGCGAAGGTCGATGCGTTCAGCTCGTGGTCGGCGTGCAGCGTTAGGGCGACGTCCATGGCCCGCACGGCCGTGGGTTGCGGCCGGGTGCCCGTCAGCATGTACAGGAAGCTGGCCGCGTGCCCCATCGCCGGGTCCGGAGCAATGGGTCCGCCACCCTGCTGCATGCGCCCCCAGGTGGCCACGAGGCTGGCGATCTGCCCGGTGAGCCGCACCGCCTTCCGGTACGATGCTGCCGGCGAGTGGTCCCGGGCGTCGGGGTCGTAGTGCCCGAGCGCCGAGGCGAGCGTCCGCAGCGCGTCCATGCCGTCAGAAGGCGGCAGCATCTTCATCAGCCGCAGGACGGACTCGGGCAGCCCCCGCGCCGAGGCGAGCTGCGACTGCAGATCGCCGAGCTCGGCGCGCGTCGGCAACCGCCCGTGCCATAGCAGGAAGCAGGTCTCCTCGAACGTGGCCCGGCTGGCCAGGTCGTGGATGTCGTACCCGCAGTACGCCAGCACGCCCCGGTCGCCGTCGAGGAAACAGATGCGGGACGTGGTGGCGACGATATCTTCGAGACCGGCCCTGGCTTTGACCTCGGCAGACATGGGGGGATCTTAGCAGGGTGCCGGGGGGGCGGGCGCCCCCTCTTCGCGGCGCGTGTTCCCTCCACTGCCGGCGCGCCCGGGTGCGATTCCAGCCGGAGGGATCGACGTCCCGGATGCCCGGCCGGCAGCTACGCCTCTTTGCGCTGCGCGACCGCCACGACCGTGTCGCCTCCGAACTGCTGGAACAGCGACAGGAGTCCCGTGTAGAGGAAGCCCACCTGGAACAGCATGAGGAACGGCACCGTGCCGTAAATGCCGTTGGCGAGGGCGTAGAACAGCGTGGCCGTAAAGTAGACGCCGAGGGCCACTTCGATGAGCGGCTGGACGATGACTGCCTGGCGGTACTTCTTGGTCGCCCAGTCGTCGGCACGTCCCTCGACGCCGTACTTCGGCGTGCGGGTGAATTCGCTGGGCTTGTGGAACAGGGCTTCGAGCACCGCGCGCGTGTTGTTCACCGCCAGGCCGATGCCAATGGACATGAGAAACGGCAGGTACTTCAGCCGCTCGGTCCAGGTCTGCGGGTACAGCTCGCGCTGGCAGACCATGTAGAAGTTCGCCACCGACGCCGTCGCCGCGAAGAACAGCGGGACGTCGATGAGCATCATCTCGTACCAGCCCATGTTGTAGCGGATGATCATCGACGGCGCCATCAGCACCGAGAGCACGCACATCAGCGGGTAGTTGAGATTGGCCGAGAGGTGGAAGAAGGCCTCGGCCTTCACCTTCGACGGCTGGTTGGACCGCAGAATCCGCGGCATCAGCTTCAGGAACGTCTGGATGGAGCCCTTGGCCCAGCGGTGCTGCTGCGACTTGAACGCGTTCATCTCGACCGGGAGCTCGGCGGGCGCCACGTGGTCGTTGAGGAAGATGAACTGCCACCCCTTGAGCTGGGTCCGGTAGCTGAGGTCCAGGTCTTCGGTGAGCGTGTCGTGCTGCCAGCCGCCACCATCGGCGATGGCCTCGCGGCGCCAGATACCCGCCGTACCGTTGAAGTTGAAGAAGCAGCCCGAGCGGTTGCGCGAGCCGTGCTCCAGCACGAAGTGCGCGTCGAGCAGGATGCCCTGGATCTTCGTCAGCAGCGAATAGTCCTGGTTGATGTGCCCCCAGCGCGCCTGCACCAGCGCCACCTTCGGATCGGTGAAGAAGTGCACCGTTTCCATCAAAAAATCGGGCTTGGGCAGGAAATCGGCGTCGAAAATGGCCACGAATTCGCCGCGCGCCACCCGCAACCCGGCTTCGAGCGCACCGGCCTTGTAGCCGGAGCGGTCCTGCCGATGCAGGTACTTGATGTCGAGCCCCTGCGCGGCGTGTCGCCGCACGGCAAGCTCGGCAATCGTGCGCGTCTCATCGGTGGAATCGTCCAGCACCTGAATCTCGAGGCGCTCCCGCGGATAGTCGATCCGACACACCGAATCGATCAGGCGGTCCACCACGTACATCTCGTTGAAGACCGGAAGCTGGATGGTGACGACCGGCAGGGCGTCGAAGAGGGAGGCCGGCGTGGGCTGTTCGTGCTTGTGCTTCATGTACAGGTAGACCAGGTAGTACCGGTGCCACCCGTAGACCGCGAGAATCAACAGGACGAAGAAGTACGATGCGAGGATGAACGTGTCGATCGGCGTCATGCTAGGCCCGAGTCAGGTCCGCCAACACAAACCAACATTGTATAGTCGAGTTCGGTGAAGTCAACGGAACAGGCACGATACGACCCATGACCCCAGATCAGCTGCGCACCCTCCTGGACGAGGTCCAGAGCGGCCGCCGTCCGGCCGCCGAGGCCCACCGGACGCTCCTCGCCACGCTTCGGGCCGAGCCCCTGGCCGACCTCGGCTTTGCCAAGGTCGACCATCACCGCGTCACGCGACAGGGCTTTCCCGAGGTTGTGCTGGGCCTCGGCAAGTCGCCCGCCCAGATCGCGGCCATCGCGGCCGCCATCGCCGAACGCGGCCACCCGCTCCTCGTCACCCGTGCGGACGATGCGGCGTGGGAGGCGGTGCGGGACCGGCTCCCCGAGGCACGTTACCACGAGGTGGCCCGCGCCATCACCCTGCCCCGCGACGTTCCGCCGGGTCAGGGCCGCGTCACCATCGCGTCGGCCGGCACCTCCGATCTGCCGGTCGCCGAGGAAGCGGCCGTCACCGCCGAGCTCATGGGCAACGAGGTGGACCGCGTCTACGACGTAGGCGTGGCCGGCATCCACCGCGTGCTGAGAGAACGGGCCCGCCTGGAGACCGCCCGCGTCATCGTCGTCGTCGCCGGAATGGAAGGGGCGCTGCCCAGCGTGGTGGCGGGCATGGTGGCCGTGCCCGTAATAGCCGTGCCGACCAGCGTCGGCTACGGCGCCAGCTTCGGCGGCATCGCGGCGCTGCTGGGCATGCTCAATTCGTGCGCCAACGGCGTGTCGGTGGTGAACATCGACAACGGGTTCGGCGCCGGCTGCATCGCCAGTATGATCAACCACCTGTAAGAGGATGTTCGCGACTCGCCCTCTCGAATTCGACCGCATCGTCGCCGAGGTGACGGCGCTGTCGGCGACCCCCATGGGGCGCGCGCGGCTCGAGGCGCTGGAACCAGCCGCCGATCCGCGAACGGTCGCCGCGCGGCAGGAGTCGACCACCGAGACCGTCCGCTTCCTGGAGCAGAATGCCGGCTTTCCGCTGCGCGCCGGCCAGGGGCTGGTCGGCGCCCTCGAGGAACTCGCCATCGAGGGCCGCCCGCTCGATCCGCTTGCGCTGCGCGCGCTGGCCGACTTCGTCGATTCGGTCGAGCGGTCGCGCGCGGGCATCCTCGGCGCCAAGGGTGAATTCCCCGTGCTCTCGGCCCTGGCGCGTCGGCTCACCAGCTTCAAGGCCGAGATCGGCGCCGTGCGCGAGGCCATCGACGGATCGGGCGAAGTGCTCGATGCCGCCAGCCCCGCCCTGCGCGGTATCCGCGAGAGCCTCCGGCAGCGCCGTCAGCGGCTGCGGCAGACGCTCGAGCAGTTTGCGCGCGGTCGGGACACGGCGAAATACCTGCAGGAAGAGGTCATCACCGAGCGCAACGGCCGGTTCGTGCTCCTCGTCCGGGCGGAGCACCGTGCCAACGTGCCGGGCATCGTGCACGGCAGCTCGGCCAGCGGCGCGAGCTTGTTTCTCGAGCCGGCCGCCACGGTCGAGATCAACAACGACATCGTCGAACTCGAAGAGCGCGAGCGCGAGGAAATCTTCCGCATCCTGCTCGCCTTGACCGACCGGTTCCGCCACCGGCCAGGCGACGTGCGCGCCGTCGAAGAGGTGGCCGCCGAGCTCGACGTGCTGCAGTCGCGGGCGCGCTACAGCACCCGTGTAGGCGGGGTCGAGCCCACCTTCGTGGCCGACGGATCGTTTGAGCTGCGTGGCGCGAGGCACCCGCTGGTCGAGCAACCGGTGCCTATCGATGTCGTGCTCGATCCGCCCAGTCGCGTCCTGCTCATCACGGGCCCGAACACCGGCGGCAAGACCGTGGCACTCAAGACGGCGGGCCTGTTCGCGCTGATGGCCCAGGCCGGCCTGCACGTCCCGGCGGCGACGGCCCGCCTGCCGGTGTTCCGGTCGATCTTCGCCGACATCGGCGACGAGCAGTCGATCGCGGCGAGCCTCAGCACGTTTTCGGCGCACATCAGCAACCTCGTCTCGATGGATCGGGCGCTCGACCTGCCCTCGCTCGTGCTGCTCGACGAGGTGGGCACCGGCACCGACCCGAACGAGGGCGGCGCGCTCGCCACGGCGTTGGTGCAGCACTTCCGGCAGCGCGGCGCGCACCTGATCGCCACGACGCACTTCGACGCCGTCAAGACATGGGGCACGACGACGGATGGCGTGACCGTAGCGGGCTTCGCCTTCGATCCGCAGACCTACGCGCCGACCTATCGACTCATCTACGGCGCACCGGGCCGGAGCCTGGCCATCGAGATCGCGCAGCGTCTCGGCCTGCCGCTGGCGGTCGTTGCGGCGGCGCGGGGATTCCTGAGCGACGACCAGAAGCGGCTGCAGGCGCGGCTCGACCGTGTGGATGCCCAGGCGCGTGCCCTCGAGGCCGAGCGTGGACGCCTCGAGCGCGACCGGCGCGCGGCTGCCGACGAGCGCAAGGTCCTGGAGGCGCGGGAGCGGACGCTGGCCGAGCGGGAAGAGGCGTTCAAGAAGCGCCTCAACGAGAAGATCGAGGAGCGGGTGCGGCAGGCCCGCCGCGACATCGACACGGTGATCGACCAGCTTCGGGACAAGTCTGACGCCCTCGTCGAGAAGGCGTCCCTGCGCGCCGCCGGGGCCCTGGTCAACACCGGAGAGGCCGGGGCGGCCCGCGCCGAGGCGCGGGCCGCCGTCGAGCGGATTGCCGAGGGCCTGCGGCAGCCGGTGGCCGCCTGGACTGGAGTCTCGGTCGCCGGGACTGAAGCCTCGGTCGCCGGGACTGAAGTCCCGGCGCTCCAGGGTGTTCCGGCGCCCCAGCGCGGAGCGGGATCGGGGAGCGCCGAGGCTTCAGCCCCGGCGGCGGCCGTCGGCGCCCGCGTGGCCGTCGGCGGTTTCGGCCTCGAAGGCATCGTCGTCTCCATTCAGGGTTCGCACGTGGAGGTGGACGTGCGCGGCAAGAGGCTTCGTGCCAGGCTCCGGGACGTGCGCGTGCTGGCCCCGCCCGCGCCGGCTGCGGCCGGCAAGGTCCGCGTCACGGTGGATCTCAAGCCGCGTGAGGGCATGCTGAGCGAAATCAACGTGATCGGCTGCACCGTGGACGAGGCCATGGACCGGGTGTCGCGCTTCCTCGACGACACGATGGTCACCGGCATGCTCGAGATCCGGATCGTGCACGGCTTCGGCACGGGTCAGTTGCGCCGTGGCCTTCACGCCTACCTCAAGGAGCACCCGCTGGTGGCCCACTACGGCCCCGCGCCAGAGAACCAGGGCGGCGGAGGGGCCACGGTCGTCACGATCAAGGAGTGAGGAGACGGCCCCCGTCATCAGTTCTCAGATGGATCGGCCGATTGCCAGATACGATCAACCAATCGCCCGATCGCCCGGTAAGATCACCAGTTCACCAGCTCGAGAGATCACGAGACTTGAAATTCCCTCAGCCGTTCATCGATGAAGTCCGATCGGCGGCCGACATCGTCGTCGTGATCTCGGACTACGTGTCGCTGCGCAAGGCGGGGGTGAGCTACAAGGGGCTGTGCCCGTTCCACGGCGAGAAGACCCCGTCGTTCAACGTCAACCGCGACCGGGGGTTCTTCCACTGCTTCGGCTGCGGGGTGGGCGGCGACGTCTTCAAGTTCATCGAGCTCAAGGAGCAGCTCGGGTTCCAGGACGCCGTGCGGCAGCTCGCCCAGCGCTTCGGCATTCCGGTGCCCGAGCTCGAGGGCGGCGACTCGGCCGGCGAGTCGGCCGCCGAACGCGAGTCGCTGCTGAAGATGCACGAGGTGGCCACCGCGCACTTCCGCGAGCAGCTCGACTCCCCGCCGGCCGAGCGCGTCCGCCAGTATCTGGTCGAGGCGCGGGGCCTCACGCCCGAGACCATCGCGCAGCTTCAACTGGGATACGCCCCGCCCGGCCGGGACGTGCTCCGCCAACGGCTGCTGAAAGCCGGATTTGCGCCCGCCCGTATCCTGGCCAGCGGCCTGGTCAGCCGGCGGGACGATGGGAGCGAAGTGGATCGGTTCCGCAACCGGCTGATGGTCCCGATTGCGCGTGACAGCGGGTCGGTCATCGCCTTTGGCGGACGGGCGATGGAGCACGACCAGGTACCGAAGTACCTGAACTCGCCCGAGACGGCCCTCTACAGCAAGAGCCGCACGCTCTATGGATTGAACCTGACGAAGGGTGACATCCGCAAGCGGAGCTTCGTCATCATCGTCGAGGGCTATTTCGACTTCGCGCAGCTATTCCAGGCGGGCGGACTGCCCGTGGTGGCGACCTGCGGCACCGCGCTGACCACGGCCCAGGCCCAGCAGCTGCGGCGCTTCACCTCGAAGACGGTGCTCTGCTACGACCCCGATGCCGCAGGGCAGACCGCCGCCGAGCGCAGCTCGGAGTTGCTGGTGGCCGAGGGGTTCGACGTGAACGTCGTGCGGCTGCCCGGCGGCGACGACCCGGACGGCTTCATCCAGGCGCGCGGTCGGGAGGCGTTCGTGGAGCAGTTGAAGGCATCGAAGCCCTATCTGGAGTTCCTCCTGGATCGGGCGGCGAACGGGCTCGACCTCGCCCGCGACGAGCCGCGCCGCGAGTTCCTGCACCAGATGCTGGTGGTCGCGGCCCGCATTCCCGACCCGGCGGCCCGTGACCAGTTCGCGGACCGGCTGGCCCACAAGGCGCGGGTGACCGAGACGGTGGTGCGAGCAGAAATCCGCAAGGCCGCAGCCGGCCGAAAGACCGAGCTGCCGGCCGCACGGGTGCCGGGCCCGATGGGACAGCTCCGGGGAGCCGAGCGGGGGCTGCTCTGGGGGTTGATTCATGCACCGGCCCAGGTGTTGCCGTGGCTAAAAACGCTGGAAGATATTGATTTAGAAGGACTTAGCTCGGCAGGCATCCTGCGCCTGGCACGTGACCTCGCCGTGAGCGATCCGGAGGATGTGCCAAACGCCCTGATGGAGCGTCTAAGTACGACAGAGGTCCAGTGGTTGGCGGCCACGGCGTCCCATGCCTCGCCCCCGGTCATCGACGCGGAATTCTCGGTTCGGTCCCTGAAACGCCTGACGCTGGAACGGGAGCGGGCCGAGGTGCAGCGGGACATCGACAGGCTGCAGGCGCAGGGCGATCGCGGTCCGGCACTCATCCTTCTTCTCCAGCGCAAGCTCGAACTGCAGCGGCGGCTCGAGCACGAAGATGAGCAACCGGGCTACAATGCATAGCTCCCCCGCCGGGGATACAAACGGGATGTCACGCAGGAGGAAGGGCCCTTGTCCCTCGAAGAAAGGTTCGACGAAGTCCGCCAGCTCATCATCATCGGCAAGGAGAAGGGCTACCTGCTCTATGACGAGGTGAACGATCTGCTGCCGGCCGAGCTCACCTCATCGCCCGAAGATCTCGATGAGCTGATGAGCATGTTCGGCGCCGCCGGAATCGACCTCGTCGATTCCGAGAAGGGGTATCGCGAGCGCGAAGGCATGGAGCGCAGCGAAGGCCCTCCGGGGCCCGAGGAGGGCCAGGAGCTGGACCTCACGCCCGGGGCGCTCGACAAGACCAACGATCCGGTGCGCATGTACCTGCGCGAGATGGGCACGGTGCCGCTGCTCACCCGCGAGGGTGAGGTGGCGATCGCCAAGCGCATCGAGCGGGGCAAGCTCTCGGTCATCAAGTCAATCTCCCGCATGCCCGCGATTGCCAAGGCGGTCATCCGCATGGGCGAGGCCTTGAAGGCCGGCGAGCGGACCGTCCGCGAGCTGGTGATCTTCAACGACGAGGAGATTACCGACGATCGCATCGAGGAGCGCGCCCAGAAGTTCCTGCGCGAGGTCGACGGCGTCCGCAAGGCGCGCGTGGCCGTCGAGAAGCTGCAGGAGAAGCTGGCGGCGATTCCGAAATCCGAGAAGCGCAAGTACCGCCGTGCCCGGTGGAAGAAGATGCGCGCGGAGGTCGAGCTGTCGCGCCTGATTCGGAAGATCGAGTTCACCGAGCCCGTGAAGCGTCGCCTCGTCGAAGAAGTGAAGGACATCGTCGAGCGCGTGTCGAAGATGCAGCGCGAGCTCGACAACGTGAAGAAGACGCTGGCGGCCAAGACCCGCCGCCCCAAGCTGAAGGAAGAGGACCGCAAGAACCTCGAGCGGCGCCGCAAGGAACTGGCGGCCGAGGTCAAGCAAAAGACCGAGGACCTCGAGGAGAGCGTGGACCACCTGCGGCACACGCTCGAGGTGATCATGCGCGGCGAGGCGCAGGCCGAACAGGCGAAGAAGGAGCTGGTCGAAGCCAACCTCCGCCTGGTGGTCTCCATCGCGAAGAAATACACCAACCGCGGCCTGCAGTTCCTGGACCTGATCCAGGAAGGCAACATCGGCCTGATGAAGGCGGTGGACAAGTTCGAGTACCGGCGCGGTTACAAGTTCTCGACCTACGCCACGTGGTGGATCCGACAGGCCATCACGCGAGCGATTGCCGACCAGGCCCGCACGATTCGCATCCCGGTCCACATGATCGAGACGATCAACAAGCTCATTCGCACGTCGCGGGCGCTCGTGCAGGAGCTGGGGCGCGAGCCCACGTCCGAGGAAATCGCACGGCGCATGGACATCCCGGTGTCCAAGGTGCGCAAGGTCCTCAAGATCGCGCAGGAGCCCATCTCGCTCGAGACCCCGATTGGCGAGGAAGAGGATTCGCACCTGGGCGACTTCATCGAGGACCGCACGGCCGTCTCGCCGTCGGAGGCCGTGATCAACCTCGACCTGAAAGAGCAGACCGAATCGGTACTGAAGACCCTGACACCGCGCGAAGAGAAGGTCATCAAGATGCGCTTCGGCGTGGGCGACGGCAGCGAGCACACCCTCGAAGAGGTGGGCCAGAACTTCGCCGTCACCCGCGAGCGCATCCGCCAGATAGAGGCCAAGGCGCTCCGTAAGCTGCGCCACCCGTCGCGCAGCCGCAAGCTGCGGGCGTTCCTCGAAGGGCGCTCGTAGCACGCCAGGCACGAGATGGGCGGGCGAAGGGCAGCAGGCGTGCTGCCCTTCGCTTGCGCGCCTCGCGCCCGTATCCCTGCCCCGTCCGCCAGGTCCTGTCCCTTGCGGGCCCATAGCTCAGCGGTTAGAGCGGCCGGCTCATAACTGGTTGGTCCCTGGTTCGAATCCAGGTGGGCCCACTCCTCCCCCTCCCGCGCGCGAAGTGCCGCCGTGCCGTGCACGCGCTCCTGCGATACACTTTCGGCAGGTTGCACCGACACCGAATCGTCCCATCCCTCTCGACCGACCGCTGATGCTCCCCGACCTCGAACGACTCATCCAGTTGCAGGAACTCGAACTGCGCGCCGACGCCGCACGGCGGGTCGTGGCCACCGCCCCCGAGCGGCTGGCCGCGCTCGACGCCAGACTGGCATCAGCCCGCGCGAACCTCGAACACGCCACGGCGGTTATCGCCGACAACCAGGGCGCCCGGCGCACGGTCGACAAGGACCTGGCCGCCGCTCAGCAACGGCTGGAGAAATACAAGGAGCAGTCCATGGCCGTGAAGACCAACACCGAGTTCCACGCCATGCAGCACCAGATGGCGGCGGTGAAGGCCGAGATCGACCAGTTCGAGAGCCGGACGCTCGAGGTGATGATGCACGCCGACGAACTGGCGGCGGCGTTGAAGGCGGCAGAGGCACGCCTGAAGGCGGACGAGGCGGCTGTCGTCGCCGAGCGCAAGTCCATCGAAGCGGAGCGGGCCCGGAACGAGGCGCTCGTCCAGACGTGCGCCACCGAGCGCGCCGCCCTGGTCCGGCAGATTCGTCCGGAGGTGGTGAGCACGTTCGAGAAGGTGGCCCGGGCCCGTGGGGGCGTCGCGCTCGCCCGCGCCGAGAAGGAGCGCTGCGTCGTCTGCCAGGTGCGTCTGCGCCCGATGGTCTTTCAGGCTGTCGTCCGCAACGACGAGATCGTGCAGTGCGACTCGTGCCAGCGCATCCTCTACTTCGTGCCTCCCCGGGCCGGGGAGGCCGCCAGCCAGGCCGAGCCGGCCCAGCCGCCCACGGCCCCGTCGTGATCACCGCGTACTTCGACGGCGGCGCGCGCGGCAACCCCGGACCGGCTGGCTGGGGGGCCCACATCGTGGACGAGGATGGCACGGTGCTGGCCGCGCTGCACGGGGCCCTGGGGCGCGCCACCAACAATGTCGCCGAGTACCACGGCCTCATCGCCGCGCTGCAGTGGGCCGTGGATCACGACGTCCCCGCGCTGCGAGTGAAGGGCGACTCGCTGCTGCTCGTCCAACAGATGCGCGGCAACTACCGGGTGAAGAACGAGGGGTTGCAGCCACTCTTCAAGCAGGCGCGGCTGCTGGTGATGCAGATCGGCGACGTCACCTTCGAGCACGTGCCGCGCGAACGCAACAAGGACGCCGACCGGCTGTCGAACCTCGGCATGGACTTAAACGGGGCGTAGCCACGGCGATCACGCCTCCCGAGGCGGCGCCACGATAAGGGCCGCCATCCGGCCGGCCGCGGCGCCGTCTCGGCGATACGATTCGAACCAGCGTGGGTACCGGGATGTGCTGAGTTCCGCCCGGTGCACGGCGCCGCCGGGCACGCCGGCGGCGCGAAGCTGGTCCAGGTTGGCCCGCCACAAGTCGAGGTGGACGGCACCGTCAGTGTTCGTCCGGCGAAACCAACGACCGAGCGACGAGCCGTGCCCGGCCTGGCGAAAGGTCTCGATGAGCGCGTCGCCGACTTCGTAATCGTCGGGACCGATGCTCGGTCCCAGCGCGGCCACCATGTCCGGCGGGTGGCACCCAAACTCCCGGACGAGCGCCTCTACGGCCGCCCCGGCAATGCCCTCGCACGTGCCGCGCCAGCCGGCATGCACGGCCGCCACCGCGCCGGCCCGGCCATCGGCGATCAGAATCGGCACGCAGTCGGCCACCTGGACGAGCAGAGCTACGCCGGGGGCGTTCGATACGAGGGCGTCGGCCTCGGGCCGCTCGGCCGACTGCCCCGGCGCCACCTCCCCACGGCGAACCACCCGGACCCCTCGCCCATGCACCTGCTTGACGCGCATCAGGCGCTCCGGCCGGATCCCGAGGCGGCCAGCGACCCGTTCCCACCGGTCCGCGCGATCCGTCGCGGGCGCCGCGGGAAACGCCCGTTGCCGCGACGTGAACAGGTGTTGCGCGACTGATTCCAGGGGCACGCACCGCAGGGCCGGCTCCCAACCGTCATGGACCCAATGGAATGCGGCGCCCGGCGCCGGCGGCCGATCGGGCTCGGGCGGCTCGGGCGGGGAACCGGCGTTGACATCCCGTGGCGGCACGGCGGCATCATCCTCTGAATCAGGCCAGTTCTGGACTGGCATCCCTCTTGATGGGTGTGGTCGCGAGCCCGGAGCGGGCCGTCACCGACATTGCATTGGCGCCGAAACGACGGGCGCCGGACGGGAGAACGCGATCATGGTGGTGAAAATCATGCCAAACGACAAGGGGAGTCCTGCGGGCAAGCTGGCCGAGGCCGAACTGCACTTCGACGCGGGCGAACTCGAGGGCCTCAAGCTCATCGGCTTCGGCGTCTGGGAACGCCGCACGGGGACGGGTCGCAACGTCACCTTCCCCGCCCGACAGTACTCCGTGAACGGCGAGCGCCGGAGCTTCGCGTTGCTGCGTCCCGTCACCGATGCTGCCGGCCAGGACCGCGTGCGCGACGTCATCCTGCACGCATATGCGGAGTTCGAAGCCCAGGCGGCCGTCACCAGTTGACTGGCGCGGCGGCGCCGGTTGTTGACCTGCCGGTAGGCCGTCGTCAGCGCCGCTTCGCGGGCGAGCGCGTCGCGCGTGTCCAACAGTCTGGGCCTGCCGTGCAGCCGAGCGGCCCTCTGCCACCCGTCGCGTCGCTCGCGGCCGACCCGGGGTGCGGCCGGTGGCGGTCTCCGCGGCAGGGGGCCTTGCCGGTCGTGCCCCGGGGAGCGGGAACCGTGACCGGCGGTCAGCTCAACAGCGAAAGCACGTGCGCGTTGTCCTTCTGACGCTTCGGGGGCAGGGTCCACTCGGCTCGGGTGCTCTTGTCGAATTCGCTGCGGAAGAACGCCGTCTTCATCCCGCCGTCGATGATGTCCCACGGCAGTACGGTGTCGCGCGATCGGTCGCGGTAGATGAAGAAGTCGCCGTCCACGCCGGCGTCGGCCACGGCACGTCGCCACTGGCCGCCGTTCTGCTCGGCCAGTTCGATCGCCGGTGCGACGCGGCGGTCACCGAGCGACAGAAGGGCCTGGTAATAGGAATGCCGTTCGCTCTTGATGTTGAAGTACACGTTGTCGATGCCCGACACCAGCGATCGCAGGCGCTTCATCTTGCGTTCGATCGAATCGGTACCCTCCATCGGCAGCCACTGGTAGGCCGTCCCCGGCTTGGGTACGAGCGGGTTCACGCTGCCGACGATGCGGCCGATACGGCCGCGGGCGCGAGCGTGGCGCAACATCACCTCGCGAAACCGCATGGTCATGTCGCGAATCGCCACCAGGTCGTCATCGTCTTCGGTCGGGAGTCCGATCATGAAGTAGAGCTTCAGGTTCTCGATGCCGCTGGAGAAAATCAGCTCGGCGGCGGCGAAGATTTCATCGTTGGTCACCGTCTTGTTGATCACGCGGCGCAGGCGGTCCGATCCAGCCTCGGGAGCAATCGTGAGCGTCCGCTCGCCGCTCGCCTTCAGCAACGACACGATGGCGGGCGTCAGGTCGTCGAGGCGCAGGGAGGCGGGGCTGATCGAATAGCCCATGCCCGCCAGGCTCCGGAGGATGTGTTCGATGTCCGGGTGGTCGCACAGCGCAATCGACACCAGACCGACCCGCGTGGCGTGGGCGCGGGCCTCCTGGGCCAGCGCGAGAATCCGCTCGGTGGGAAACGACCGCACCGGCAGGTAGTTGTAGCCGGCCCAGCAGTAGCGGCACAGGTTCGCGCAACCGCGGACCACCTCTACCAGGAAGCGCGATCCGAACTCGGTGTCGGGTGTGAACACCCGAGTAGCCGGCGGGTCGCACAGGTCGGTGGTCTTGAGCGCCGCCTTGCGCACGGTGGCCGGGGCGCCGGTCCCTTCCCGCGGTACGTATCGCGCGATGGTGCCGTCGCCCGCGTACTCCACGTCGTAGAACGACGGAATGTAGAACCCGCACTCGCCCGCCAGGCGGCGCAGGGTTTCACTGCGGGACGGCGTGCCGCAGGCCGACACGAGCGCGGGCACCAACGACTCTCCTTCGCCGGCGGCGATCACGTCGGCGAACAGCGCCAGCGGCTCGGGGTTCACGAACGTCACGGCGCCGCCGATCACGATGAGCGGGTGCCGATAGTCGCGGTCCGCGGCGCGGACGGGCAGGCCCGCCAGCCGGAGCAGGGTGAGAACGTTGGTGTAGTCCCACTCGAACGACACCGAGAAAGCGAGCACGTCGAACTCGCGCACCGGCGTCTGCGATTCCAGAGTGACCAGCGGGCTACCCGATTCGAGCAGCGAAGCCAGCTCCTGCTTCGGCGGCAGGAACACCCGTTCGCACACCACGTCGTCGCACGCATTGAACAGCGTGTACATCGTCTGGAGGCCGAGGTTCGACATCCCGACGAAATAGGTGTTGGGGAACGACAGCGCCACCCGCAAGCGGTTGGCGTGCGGCTTGACGACGTAACCGACCTCGCGGGCGAGGGTGAGCCGTGCGGTATCGCGTGAGTGGTGGACCTTCATCGAGACATCAGGGGACCGTCGAGCTGACACTCAGCCGGCGCCGGAGCTCGCGCGTCCCCTGGGCCTTTCTACTGTATCACCGGCCTATCCTTCACTCCGGCGAAGGAAGGCCGGCACGTCGAGCGGGTTCAGCACCTCGGGCCGCTCCGCGGGTCCGTCCGTTCGCGATGGATGGCCGGTGCTGGCCGCCGGGGAACGGGACGGCAGATCGAGACCCGGCCGCCGAACGATGGGACGCGCCGACGGCAGGCTGCCATCGCCCGCCGACGGAAGGGTGAACGAGCGGGCATACGTGGCGTAGGCCTTCATGTCCACGGGCGTGGCCGCGGTCACGGCGGCGGGCGCGGCCCGCTCGCCCTTCGTGAGGTCGAAGCCGGTCGCGATGACGGTGATCTTCACCTTGCCGTGCAGCTGCGGATCGACCACCGCGCCGAAGATGATGTTGGCGTCCTCGTGCGCGGCCTCCTGGATGATGGTGAGCGCTTCGTTCACCTCCATCAGCGCCATGTCGGGGCCGCCGGTCACGTTGATGATCACGCCGCGCGCGCCGTCCATCGAGGCATCCTCCAGCAGCGGGCTCGAGATGGCGCGATGGGCGGCATCCATGGCGCGGCTGTTGCCCTCGGCCGACGCCGTGCCCATCATGGCCACGCCCATGCCCGCCATGATGGTCTTGACGTCGGCGAAGTCGAGGTTGATCAGCCCCGGCACCAGGATGAGATCCGAAATCCCCTGGATGGCCTGCCGCAGCACGTCATCGGCGGTGACGAACGCGTCGAGCATGCTCGTGCTCCGATCGATGACCGAGAGCAGGCGCTCGTTCGGAATGGTGATGACCGTGTCGACGGAGTTGCGCAGGTCGTCGAGCCCGGCCTCGGCCTGGCGCTGTCGTTTCTTGCCCTCGAACTTGAAGGGCCGCGTCACGACGGCGATGGTGAGCGCACCGAGTTCGGTGGCGAGCGATGCAATCACGGGCGCCGCGCCGGTGCCCGTGCCGCCGCCGAGGCCGGTGGTGACAAACACCATATCGGCGCCCGACAGCGCCTGGATGAGGCTCTCGGTGTCTTCGAGCGCGGCCTCGCGCCCGACGGTCGGGTCGGCGCCGGCGCCCAGGCCCTTGGTGAGCTTGGCGCCGATCTGAATCTTGATGGGTGCCGGGTTGGCGCGCAGCGACTGCGCGTCGGTGTTGGCGACGATGAACTCGACGCCCGACAGCCCCGCCTGCACCATGCGCGTGACGGCGTTACTGCCGCCGCCGCCCACGCCCACCACCTTGATCCGCGCGCCCGCGCGTGTCGCTTCGTCGAGCGTCAACCGCAGTGCGTTGTTGTCATACAGGTCTGCCATCGCGCCTCCTTAGAAGAACTCCCTGAACACGGTCCGCAACCGACCCATCACGCGCGTGAGCGCGCCCCCGCCCACGGGCACGGCGGTCGTGCGGTGCCGCTCCGCGTACCGCACCAGCCCCACCGCCGTCGAGTAAGCCGGATGGCCCACGTGGTCGGCCAGGCCGCCCGCGCCGGTGGGCGCGCCGCGCCGGATGGGCAGGTCGAAAATCTGCTCGGCAATCTCGGCCATCCCTTCGAGTACCGAGCCGCCACCGGTGAGCACCAGCCCCGAGTTGAGGGACTTCTCGTAGCCCGCCTTGTTGATCTCGTCCCAGATGAGGTGAAACAGCTCTTCGGCCCGCGGCTGGAGAATGTCCGAGAGGATGCGCCGCGCCATCACGCGGGGCCTCCGGCCGCCGACGCTGGCCACTTCGATGGTCTCGTCCTCGTCCACCATGCCGGAGAGCGCACAGCCCACCCTCCGCTTCACCTTCTCGGCCTCCGGAATCGGGGTCCGCAGGCCGACGGCAATGTCGTTGGTGAAGTGGTCGCCGCCGACCGCCACGACGGCGGTGTGCCACAGGCTGCCGCGCTCGAAGATGGCCACGTCGGCCGTACCGCCACCGATGTCCACCAGGGCGACGCCCAGTTCCTTCTCGTCCGGCGTCAGCACGGCCTCGGCGGCCGCAAGCTGGCTGATCACCGTGTCGAACACCTCGACGCCCGCGCGGTTCACGCACGCCACCAGGTTCTGCGTGGCGGTCTGGCTACCCGTGACGACGTGCACGTTGACTTCGAGGCGGGCACCGGTGAGCCCCACGGGCGCGCCGATGCCTTCCTGCTCGTCCACGACGAAGTCCTGCGGCAGCACGTGGATGATTTCCCGTCCCGCTGGCAACGACACGGCCCGGGCGGCGTCGATGGCGCGGCGCACGTCCTCGCGCGAGACCTCCCGGTTCTTGCCGGCCACGGCCACGACGCCCCGACTGTTGAAGCCCTTGATGTGCGGACCGCTCAGGCCGAGGTGCACCGAACCAATCTCGACCCCGGCCATCAGCTCGGCCTCCTCGATCGACTTCTTGATCGATTCGACGGCACCCTCGAGGTTCACGACGACCCCGCGCTTGAGCCCCTTCGATTCGGCGGTTCCGATCCCGATGACGTCCAGTCCTCCGCCATCCACCAGTTCGCCCACCACCGTGCACACTTTGGAGGTGCCGATGTCGAGCCCCACGACGTAGCGATCACGCTGTGCCACGCTGCCTCCGTTCAATCGTCATCGGCGCACCCCGGCCGACGCGGGCGCGGCGGCCGGCCGCCGGGCCGGCCTCACGTACAAGCGTTCCGCAAACCGCAAGTCCACGTAGTCGATGGCCGCAACCCGCTCGCGCAGCGCATCGCCGAGGTCGAGGTACTGCTGCAGCCGCTCGACGAAGTCGTCTTCGCCCAGTCGCAGCATCGCCGTGTCACCCTCGAGCATCACGACCGCGTCGTGCGGGTCGTGGACGTCAATCTGCGAAACCTTCGACTCGATGTCTGGCCGCGCAGCCAGCGCGGCGATGACGCGCGCCGCCAAGGCGGTCCGCGTTTCGTCCACCGCGGCCGGCCGTCCCTCGGCCGGCGACAGGAGACCGTCCACCAGGGGCATATCGAGGTCGGCGTAGGGCGGCCCGAACTCGTCCACCACGACACCGTGCGGGTCTATCAGGTACAGGCCGCTGCCCACGCGCGCGAGGGCCATGGGCCGGCGTTCCCGGACGCGGACTTCCACCGTCGACGGCAGGACGCGCCTGAGCGTCGCGTCCTCGACCCAGGGTGACGAGCGCAGCCGATCCCGCCACTCGTCGAGGCGCAGGCCGAGGATGTGCGCACCGCGCAGGCCGTCTATCAGCGCCATCACCTCGCCTGTCGACAGGCGCTCGTTACCTATGACGGTGACGTGCGCCACGCGGAACGCGGCCGCACCCGACACCAGCGCCACGCCCCGCCAGGCCGCGTACGCGGCCAGCGTGAGCACCGCGACCACTCGTGCGCCCGTCCACAGCGCGCGCAGTCGCGAGCGCCGCCGGCTGGACGGCTTGACGTGCGAGCGGCGGAAGCGCCTGTCGGCTGGGGCGGAGACCGGCGGCATAAGTTACGTGCCTGCCTTTCCCGCCACGCGGGCTTCGAGGGCCGCGACCAGCCGCGCGGCCACCCCGCCGATCGACCCGGCGCCCAGCGTCAGCACGAGATCGCCCTCCCGCACCAGGCCGGCCACCGCCCCCGGCACGTCGCCGATGGCGCGGACCAGGTGCACGGGCTCGGTGCGCCGGGCGTTGATCGCGCCGGCCAGCGCGTCGAGCGTGACGCCGGTGATGGGTTCCTCGCCGGCCGGATAGATATCGGTGAGCACGACCTCGTCCACCGCGGCCAGCGCGTCGCCGAACTCTCGCATCAGGTCACGGGTCCGCGTGTAGCGGTGCGGCTGAAAGACGAGCACCAGGCGCGCCGGGCGGGCGGCACGGGCGGCGGCCACGACGGCCTCGATTTCGGTGGGGTGATGCCCGTAGTCATCGACCACGGTTACGCCGCCGACCGTGCCGGCGTGCTGGAAACGCCGTTCGGCGCCGCGGAACTCACCGAGCGCCTCGGCTATCCGCCGAAAGGGCACGTCGAGTTCCAGGCCGACCGCGACGGCGGCCAGCGCGTTGGCCACCGAGTGCCGTCCGGGCACCTGGAGCTCGAGGGAGCCCAGCAACTCGTCGCTCCCATCGGCGAGAACGTGTCGCCGGCGTACCGTGCACCGCGCCCCGAAGCCCTCGAGCGTGACCTGTTCGGCGCGGATTGCGGCATCGGGCGTGTCGATGCCATAGGTGATGACGCGGCGCGTCAGCCGGGGCAGCACGCCGGCCAGCTCCGGGTCGTCGGCGCACGCCACCACGGCCCCGTAGAACGGCACCTTATTGGCGAAATCCACGAAGGCCTGCCGCAAGTCGTCGAAGCTGCCGTACGCCTCGAGATGCTCGCGATCGATGTTGGTCATCACCGCGATCGACGGCGAGAGCTTGAGAAACGACCGGTCGCTCTCGTCGGCTTCCACCACCATGTAGTCCCCGCGCCCGAGCCGGGCGTTGCTCCCGAAGGCGCTCAACCGCCCCCCGATCACGGCCGTGGGGTCGAGACCGGCGCGCTCGAGCACGAGCGCGATCATCGACGTGGTGGTCGTCTTGCCGTGTGCCCCCGCGACGACGATGCCCACGCGCAGCCGCATCAGCTCGGCCAGCATCTCCGCGCGCGGAATCACGGGAATGCGCCACGCACGGGCGTGGGCCAGCTCGGGGTTGTTCTCGCGAATCGCCGACGAGTGGACGACGACGTCGGCGTTGCCGACGTGTTCGGCGCGGTGCCCAACGTGGATGGCCACGCCCAGCCCGGCCAGCCGATCGGTCACCTCCGACCGCTTCTGATCGGAGCCCGACACGACGTACCCGAGATTGGCCAGTAGTTCCGCGATACCGCTCATCCCTGCGCCACCAATGCCGACGAAATGGACGCGCCGCGTCTTACCCAGCAAGGGCGTGCACCCTCTCCGCAATACGCTCGGCCGCGTCGGGCCGTGCCAGCGATCGGGCCGCCCGCCCCATGGCCGCGCGGTGCGCCGGGTCGCCGGCCAGTGTCAGCAGCTCGCCCGCCAGCCGTCCGCCCGTCAGGTCCCGCTCGTCGACCACCACCGCGCCGCCCGCCCGCGCGAACGCTTCGGCATTGACGCGCTGATGATCGTCGGTGGCGCTCGGCAGCGGCACCAGGATGGCCGGCCGCCCGGCCGCGGCCAACTCCGCCAGCGTCGTCGCGCCGGAGCGGGCCACCACGACGTCGGCCCGGGTCATCTCGCGGTCCATCTCGTACAGAAAGGCCTCGACTCGGGCGTCCAGCCCGGCGCGGCCGTACGCATCACGGACCAGGGCCAGGTCGCGCTCCCCGGTCTGGTGCGTGATCGAAAGCCGTGCCCCGGCGGCAGCCAGTTCCGGGGCCGCCGCCACCATGGCCAGGTTGATCGCGTGCGCGCCCTGAGAGCCGCCAAAGATCAGGACCCGTACCTTCCCGTCATGCGTGTCCTCCACCGCCGGCGCGAAGAACGCCGCGCGCACCGGATTGCCGGCGAGAAAGCCGGTGCGCGGAAAGTAGGGCAGGGCCTCGGCGAAATTCACCGCCGCCGCACGGACCACGGGCGCCAGCAGGCGGTTGGTGAGGCCGGGCAGCGCGTTCTGCTCGAGCAGCAGGGTGGGATACCGGCGCAGCGCGGCCAGCGCCAGCACGGGTCCCGACGAGAACCCACCCACGCCCACCACCACCGATGGCCGGCGCCGTGAGATCACGCGCCAGGCGTCTGCGGCCGCCAGCGGCAGCAGGAACACACCGCGCAGGCGAGAGAGGGTCGACTTGCCCTTGAGGCCGGCGACGCGAATCAGGTCCAGCGGAAACCCTTCGCGCGGAATGACCCGCGCCTCGATGCCGGCCGCGGTGCCGACAAAGCTCACGCGCGTGTCCGGGTCGCGCCTGACGAGCTCGCGCGCGAGCGCGATGCCGGGATACAGGTGCCCGCCCGTGCCGCCGCCGGCAATCAACACACGCACGCTGGTCACCTGGCTCCCGTGTCGGACACGGCGTGTTGCGAGATGTTCAGGAGCACGCCGACGCCGATGAGGTTGATGAGCAGCGACGATCCGCCCGCGCTGACGAGCGGCAGCGGAATACCCTTGGTCGGCATCAGCCCGAGCACCACGCTGATGTTCACGAATGCCTGCAGAACGAGCATCATGGTCAGGCCAATGGCCAGATAGGCGCCGAAGCTGTCGGGCGCCCGCAGGGCGGTGCGCAACCCCCGCCAGGCGATGACGCCAAAGCAGGCCAGGATCACGAGGGACCCCACCAGCCCGGTCTCTTCGGCAATGACCGCGTAGATGAAGTCCGTGTGCGGCTCCGGGAGGAAGAAGAGCTTCTGCACCCCGGCCATCAGGCCCTTGCCGAAGATGCCGCCCGTGCCGACGGCGATGATCGACTGGATGATTTGGAATCCATCGCCCAGCGGATCGGCCCAGGGATTCAGGAACGCCAGCAGGCGGCGGCGACGGTAGCTGGCGAGCATGAGCACGCCGTAGAGCGCGGGTAGGGCAACCAGGGCAGCGCCGGCCAGATAGCGGTAGCTGAGGCCCGCCGCGAAGATCATCACGCCGATCACCGCCATCAGCGACACGGCCGTGCCGAAGTCGGGCTCGAGCAGGATCAGGCCCACTATCCCCCCGACAATGAGCGCGATGGGCAGCACGGAGTAGCCAATTTCGTTGATGCGGTGCATGCGGCGCTCGAGGGTGAGCGCGGCAAAGACGATGGCCGCCAGCTTGGCGAGTTCGGAGGGCTGGATGCCGAACCCCGCCACGGCGAACCAGCGGCGCGTGCCGTTCACCGGCCGCGAGAAGAGCACCGCGACCAGCAGGAGCGCCGCCAGCGCGAGCAGGCCCCACACGAGGCGCTCGTTGCGGTAGGCGCGGTAGTCGACGCGCATCACCATCGACAGCAGGGCCACACCGAACGCGGCCCACATCAGCTGCTTGGTCACGAACAGATAGGGCTGCTGATAGCGCTCGAGCGCCACGAGCGCCGAGGCGCTGTACACCATGACGACGCTGGCGCACACCAGGGCGAGGGTCGCCAGGAACATCCACTTGTCAGACTGCAGCTTCCGCGCCATACTGTGCGGCCTTTCGATTGCCGTCCGGGCTGGGCCCGGGCCTAAAGTCCTGCGGCTTCGACTCGATACGACGGTCGGCGAGGGCGCTCCCTCGCTTCGCCGTCCGTGGCGCCCAGGGGCCTATCGCCCCTGTCTCGCCTGGGTCGAAGCAGTCAGCAGTCGTCAGTCAGTGGAGGGAATGGGACACCAGTCTCGCAGACCGGGGTAGCCTGCGTTCCCAGCGACCGGCTCCCACTCGCTCCCCACCGGCTGACGACTGCTCACTGCTTACCCGTGGCGTCCGCCTCGTCGGCCAGCCGCCGGACCTCCTCCTTGAACCGCCGTCCGCGGTCCGCGTAATCCACGAACATGTCGAAGCTCGCGCACGCCGGCGCGAGCAGCACGATCCCGTCCGGCCGCGCCAGCGTCCACGCCAGCCGCACGGCGTCGGCCATCGACGCCGCCTCGACGACCGGCACGGTCGCCTCGAGCGCTTCGCGCACCAGGGGGCGCGCGTCGCCGATCGCCACCACCGCCCGCCCGTGACGCGCCAGCGGCGCCGCCAGGTCGGCCAGGTTGCCTCCCTTGAACCGGCCGCCGACAATCGCGACCACCGACGGGAAGCTCTCGATCGACCGCGCGGCGGCATCCACGTTGGTGGCCTTCGAATCGTTGACGAAGCGCACGCCCCCCACCGTCGCCACCGGCTCCATGACGTGCTCGAGACCGGCGAACCCCTCGAGCGCTTGCGCGATGGCCGCGCCCTGGGCGCCGGCCAGTGTGGAAATGGCCGTTGCGGCGACGACGTTGCTCAACAGGTGGCGGCCCGGGACGCGCACCGCCGACAGGGGCACGAGCGGCACTTCACCCTCGGAGGTGCGGTGCCACAGGCAGCCGCGGTCCGTATAGAAGGCCACCGCCCTCGCCGACGGATCCACGCCGTAGCGCACCTGCGCCGCGCGGCTGGCCGCCGCCAGTCGAACCGCCTCGGGGCTTTCGGCGTTCACCACGGTCCAGTCGGCGCCGGTCTGGTTGGCGAACACGCGGGCCTTGGCCGCGGCATACGCCTCCACGGTGGGGTGGCGGTCGAGGTGGTCGGCCGAGACGTTGAGGAGCGCGGCAATCCATGGGTGGAAGCGGTCGGTGGCTTCGAGCTGGAAGCTGCTCGCCTCGACGATGTGCACGGTGTCGGCGGTGGAGTCGTCCACCTGGGCACTGAGCGGCACGCCGATGTTGCCGCCAACCAGCACGCGCCGACCCGCCGCCTCGAGCATGCGGCCGACCAGCGTGGTCGTCGTGGACTTGCCTTTGGTGCCCGTGATGGCCACGAGCGGACCGCGCAGCCAGCGCGACGCCAGCTCGAGCTCGCCCACCACCGGCACGCCGGCGGCCCGCGCGCGTGCCACTTCTGGCAGATCGAGGGGGACGCCCGGGCTCGTCACCACGAGGTCGGCGCCTTCGAACGACCCGATGTGGTGCCCGCCGAGCTCCAGCACCACGCCCGCCTCGATCAGGGCCGGCGCCTCGGCGATGGCGTCCTTGCGGTCGGTCAGGGTGACCCGCGCGCCACGGCGCGCCAGCAAGGCGGCCGCCGCGACGCCGCTGCGGGCCGCACCGACCACCAGCACGCGCTGGCCGCTCACCGAGAAGTCCTGCGCCATCATCTGAGCTTCAGGGACGTGAGGCTGAAGAGCGCGAAGATGATGGCGACGATCAGGAATCGCGCGATCACCTTCGGCTCCTGCCAGCCGATGAGTTCGAAGTGGTGGTGTAGCGGGGCCATCTTGAACACCCGCCGGCCGGTGAGCTTGAACGAGGCGACCTGGATGACGACCGAGGCCGCCTCCAGGACGAAGACGCCGCCGACCAGGACGAGCAGGATCTCCTGCTTGATGAGGATGGCCACGGTCCCTAGCGCGCCGCCCAATGCGAGCGAGCCGACATCGCCCATGAAAATTTCGGCGGGATGCGCGTTGTACCAGAGAAAGCCGAGGCTCGCGCCCACCAGGGCGCCGCAGAACACGGTGAGCTCGGCCGCGGGCGCGAACCGCACGAGCAGCAGGTACTCGGCGAAGACCCGATGGCCGGTGACGTAGGCCAGGGCCGTGAGCGTGGCGACTGCCACCGCGAAAGTGCTGATGGCGAGCCCGTCGAGCCCGTCGGTCAGGTTGACGGCGTTGCTCCAGGCCACCAGCACGAAGACGGCAAAGGGCACGTAGAACCAGCCGAGATCGGGGATGAGCTGCTTGAAGAACGGGAAGATCAGGCGGGTGTTGTACAGATCCTTCGACGCCAACCACATCAGGACGAGGCTCACGATCAGGGCCGTCAGGATCTGGAGGCCGAACTTGTAGCGGGGCGCGAGTCCGCCCGACGAGCGCCTCGTGATCTTGAGGAAGTCGTCCAGGAAGCCGATGCCGCCGAATGCCGCCGTGGTCATCACCGCAATCCACACGTACACGTTGGTCAAGTCCGCCCACAGCAGCGTGGGCCCGAGCGCCGCGACGAGGATCAGCAGCCCGCCCATCGTGGGCGTGCCGGCCTTGGCCTTGTGCGACTGCGGGCCTTCCTGCCGGATGACCTGCCCGATCTGGAACTCGCGCAGCCGCCGAATCAGCCACGGTCCCATCGCGAGGCTGATGGCCAGCGCCGTCAGACTCGCGGCCGCGGTTCTGAACGTGATGTAGCGCACCACGTTGAACACGGGCACCTGCGGGATGAACGAGACCAGGAGGTGGTAGAGCATGTCAGCCGCAGACGGCCACCAGCCGGTCCACCACGAGGTCGGTCTTCACTCCGCGGGATCCCTTTACGAGCACCACGTCCCCGGGCGCCACGGCCGCGGCCATCAGCTCGGCCGCCTCGGCGCTCGAGTCGGCGTGCCGCACCGACGAGGGCGCCAGTCCGGCGGCGACGGCCGCCCGGCCCATCGCGCGCGCGGCCTCGCCGCCCACCGTGATCAGCAGGCCGAGCCCGGCCTCCGCCGCCGCCCGTCCACACGCTTCGTGCAACGCGACGGCACGGTCCCCGAGCTCGAGCATCTCCCCCAGCACCGCCACGCGCCGGTGCCCCTGCCGCTCGCGAGACAGCGTCTCGAGCGCCTGGCGCAGGGCCGAGGGGCTCGAGTTGTAGCTGTCGTCCACGACGGTCACGTGCCCCGAGAGCCGCAGCACCTCGCCTCGCCGCCTCGCGGGCCGAAGCGCGGCCACGCCTCCGACGATCTCGTCCAGCCCCACGCCCAGCTCGGTCGCCACCGCCGTGGCGCACAGCACGTTGGCGAGGTTGCCGCGGCCGTACAGCGGCACCTGCAGCTCCATTTCGCCAACCCTGGTCGTCACGGTGGCTCGCGTGCCCTCGAGACCCATTTCCTCCACGGCGACGGCGCGTACGTCGGCGCCAGGAGCGCACCCGAAGGTCACGACCCGGCCGGGAAAACCCGCCGCTCGCGCCATCACGCGGGGATCGTCGGCGTTGCCGACGAAAAGCGTGTCGGGGCCCGCCGCGTCGAGGATTTCGCCCTTCGCGTCCGCCAGAGCCTCGACGCTGCGGAAGTGTCCGATGTGGGCATCGCCGACGTTGGTCCACACGCGGACATCCGGCTCGGCGATGCCGACGAGCGTCCGGATCTCTCCCGCATGGTTCATCCCGAACTCCATGACCGCCACCTCGGCTCCGTGCCGCAACCCCAGCAGCGAGAGCGGAAGCCCGAGGTGGTTGTTGAGGTTTCCCGGGTTCTTCACCACCGAGAACCGCCCCTCGAGCAGCGTTGCCATCGCCTCCTTGGTCGTCGTCTTCCCCGCGCTGCCGGTAATGGCCACGACCCGCGCCCCGGACCGCCGGCGCACCGCCCGCGCCACGTCCTGCAGTGCTCTCGTCGTATCGGCCACCTCCACCACGGTGGCGCCGGCCACCGCCGCCGCCACCCGCTCGCTCACCACCACCATCGCCGCGCCCCGCGCGGAGGCATCCCCGACGAACGCATGGCCGTTCCGCGCCGCGACGATGGCGAAGAACGCCTGCCCGGGCTCGATCGTTCGGGAGTCGATCGAAAACCCGCCCGGCGTCACCGCCGGATCACCGGCCACGATCCGCCCGCCACTCATGGCCGCGACGTCCGCTGCGGTCAGCGGCACCCGGACGCCCGCCACTACACCGCCTTCGATCGCTGCGCCTGCCGCTTCGACAGCGCCGCGCGCGCCACGGCGACGTCGTCGAAGGGCAACACGCGATCGCCAGTCTGCTGGTACTTCTCGTGGCCCTTGCCCGCCACGAGAATCACGTCGCCGGCACCGGCCATCGCGATCGCGCGCTCGATGGCCTCGGCCCGGTCCACCTCCGACAGCACCTCGGCGCGTCGCCCCGCCTGCCCTCCCGGGGTGATGCCACGACCGACGTCCTCGATGATACGGGCCGGATCCTCGCTGCGCGGGTTGTCCGAGGTGATGATCACGACATCGCTCAGCCGCGCGGCCACCATTCCCATGAGCGGCCGCTTCGTGCGGTCGCGGTCGCCGCCGCAGCCAAAGACGGCGATCAGGCGCGAGGTGGTCAGGGGCCGCGCCGTCTCGAGCAGATTGCGCAGGGCATCGTCGGTGTGCGCGTAGTCCACGACCACGGTCACATCGTCGGCGGGAGAGGATGCCACCTCGAAGCGTCCTGGCACGCCGGGGAGCGCATGAATGCCCTCGGCAATCGCGGCGAGCGGCAGATCGAGCGCGACCGCGGTGGCGGTCGCGGCAAGGATGTTGTACACGTTCGGCCGGCCGACCAGCCGCGAGCGAATGGCGACGCCGCCGCGAGGCGTCCGGACGTCGAGGGTGAGACCCTCGAGGCCGATGGTGGGCGGGCCCGACGTCACGTCCGCAGGCTGTGAGATGCCGTAGGTCACCGGGCGGCGGCAGGCGCTCACGAGAGCGGCGGCGCGCGGGTCATCGGCATTGATGATGCCGGGGGCGTCGTCCTCGAGCATCTCGAACAGCCGGCGCTTGGCCGCGAAGTAGTCTTCCATGTCCGCGTGGAAGTCCAGGTGATCGCGGGTCAGGTTGGTGAAGACCGACGCGGCGAAGCGCATCCCGTCCACCCGCTTCAGCGCGAGAGCGTGCGAGGACACCTCCATCACCGCCGACCGGCAGCCCTGCTCGATCATCTCGGCCAGCAGGTGCTGGACGTCGGGCGCCTCCGGCGTCGTACGGGCGGCCTCGCGCTCCTCGCGGCCAATGCGGTAGGTGACCGTGCCCATCACGCCGGCCGGCAGCCCGGCCGCGTCGAGTACGGCCGCCAGCAGGTAGGCCGTGGTGGTCTTGCCGTTGGTGCCCGTCACGCCAATGACTGGCATGCGGCGGCTGGGCTGTCCGTAGAAGCGGTCGGCGAGCAGGGCCAGGGCGAGGCGGGCGTCGGCGGTTTCGAACCACGGCACCTCGATGCCGTCCGGGCGGGCCGACTCGGCGACCACCGCCACCGCGCCGCGCGACACGGCCTGCGCCGCAAAGGCCGTCCCGTCGGCCTTGAGGCCGCGCAAGGCGACGAACAGGGCACCCGGCACCACCCGGCGCGAATCGAAGGCGATCGCAGCGAGGGGCGTAGCCGGATTCCGGCCGGCGAGCGCCCGATCGCCATCCGGAGACCCGGCGATCGCCAGGGCATCGGCCAGGGTCACTGCGGCACCCCGGCCACCATCGCCGGCGGCGGATGGCGATCGAGGACGAGCGTGCAGGCCGAGCCTTGCTCCACCGGCGCGCCGGCCGGTGGCTGCTGGGCGACGACCACGCCGGTGCCCCGCGTGCGCGGGGTCAGCCCGAGCCGCGCCAGCTCGCGAGTGGCCTCGCGCGCCCCGAGTCCGCGAAGGTCGGGCAGCGTGAGGTCTGCAGGCCCGCCGGCGGAGGCGGGCAGCACGCGCGGCCCGAGGCGGCGGGCCGGTGCGGCATCGTGAGCCGCGCGGCGGGTGACGATCACGGGCGGAGCCGGATTCACCGTGGGCGCCACGCCGAGGTACCGCAGGGCGTCCTCGGCAATGCGCTGGAAGATGGGGGCGGCCACGACGCCGCCGGTATCGGGCCCAGCGCTGGGCGAGTCGATCATGACGATGATCGCGAGGGCGGGTTTCTGTGAGGGCACGAAGCCCACGAACGAGACGTTCTGCTGGCTGGCCGAGTAGCGCCCGTTGACCAGCTTGTCGGCGGTGCCCGTCTTGCCGGCGACCGTGAAGCCCGCGATCTTCGCGCGCGTGGCCGTACCTCGCTCGACCACCGCCTCCATGATCGACGTGAGGGTGGCGGCCGTCTCGGGCGTGATCGCCTTACGTACGGCGTTCGGCTTGGTGAGCGTGCGCGTCCCGTCGCGCGTAATTGCGCGCACCAGGCGCGGCTCGTACAAGGTGCCGCCATTGGCCACGGCGCTGGCGGCGGTCACCATCTGCAGCGGCGTCACGCCCACCTGGTAGCCCATCGACACCGATGCGAGCGCGCTGTCGTTGAGCTTCGCCCACACGATGCCCGCACTCTCGCCCTGGAAGTCGCGCGAGGTCGGGCGGCCGAATCCGAAGCGGCGCACGTAGAGGCCCATGCGCTCGGCCCCCACGCGAGATCCGATCTTGATGGCGCCGACATTGCTCGACTTCACCAGCACGTCGGTGAACGACAACGGAGCGTAGCGGTGCATGTCGCGAATGACCCGTCGGCCGAAGCGGATCTGTCCGGCGCTGACGTCGATCATCTCGGAGGTGTTGAAGAGGTGCTCCTCGAGCGCGGCCGACGCGGTGACGATCTTGAAGGTCGAGCCCGGCTCGTACAGATCCTGGATGGCCAGGTTGCGGCGGGCCGACTCCGGCGCCTCGCCGTAGGCGTTCGGGTTGAAAGTCGGCCAGTTGGCCATCGCCAGGATCTCGCCCGAGTTCGGATCCATGATGACGGCCGTGCCCGCCGAGGCGCCGTGCTCGCGCACGCCGGCGCGCAGTTCGCGCTCGGCGATGTACTGCAGTTGGAGGTCGACGGTGAGCTCGATCGAGCCGCCCGCGGTGGGCGAGCGCTCGAGACGGCTGAACGCGCGGCCCCGGCCGTCGGTCTGCACGAGCACGGTGCCTTCGCGCCCGCGCACCGTCTTGTCGTAGGCCGCCTCGATGCCGCCCAGCCCGTTGTTGTCGAGGCCGGCGTAGCCGATCAGGTGCGACGCGAGCTCGCGGTTCGGGTAGAACCGCTTGCTCTCCTTCATGAAGCCGACGTTGTCGAGGTCGAGCGCGGCCACCCGCTGGGCCTCGGCCGGCTTGACGCGGCGCTTGACGAACACGAACTCGCGCTGCGGGCGTGCCAGCCGGGCCGTCAGCGCCAGCTGCTCCTTCCTGTCGCAGTCGTCGAGCGCCCGGCAGAGGCGCGCCGCCACGTCGGAGGCATCCGTGATGCCGGACGGCACGGCGTAAACCGTGTCCGCATCCACGCTGAACGCCAGCAGCCTGCCGTTGCGGTCGTAGATCTCACCGCGCTTGGCCGGCGCCGTCACGGTGCGGTTGTGCTGGCGGTCGGCGCGCGCCACGAGATCGGCGTGGCTGATGACCTGGAGGAAGACCAGCCGCGCGACGATGGCGACGGCCCACAGGGCGAACGCGCCGGCCAGGACAACCAGCCGGCTCTTGTGGGTCTGGCGCCACGCGTGAGCGGGGAGTTCGGCCACTGGAGTCCTCCGCGATCTCAGCGGACCGCCACCACCGACTTGGCCGGGGGCGAGGGCGGCACGAGGCGCTCGAGCACGATGGCATCCGCGGCGGACGGCTCGACCATGCCGAGCCGGCCGGTCGCCAGCTTCTCGATTCGGGACGGAGCGCTCAGCGTCTCGATCTCGAGCCGGAGATGCCGGTTCACCTGGGCCTCGGCCGCGCGCTCGCGCTGCGCCTGCTCGAGCCGGTAGCCGTGGCGCAGCAGCTCGAAGTGCTCCCACGCGGAGAAGAGCAGCACCAGCACCAGCGCGACACCGATCCCGACCGACTGCCACAGCTTACGATGGCGTTGCTCGTCCACCTCGCGGACGATCGGGTTGTTGCGTACGTCCTTTCGGATGGCGTACTCGAATGACTCGACCTGTTCCATCACGCCCTCCTTCATGCCGCGAGGCGCTCGACCCCGCGAAGTTTCGCGCTCCTGGCCCTGGGATTGGCCGCCACCTCCCCGGCGCCCGCCACGATGGGCCGCTTCGTCAGCAGCCGCACCCGCGGCCGATCCCCGAAAGCCATGCCGCGGAACGCGTGCTTGACCACGCGGTCCTCCAGCGAGTGAAAGCTGATGACCGCGAGCCGACCGCCGCCGGGGCCGGCCGCCGCCCGCAGCCGGCTCACGGCCCCGTCGAGCGCCGCGTCGAGCCCGTCGAGTTCACCGTTCACCCAGATGCGCAGCGCCTGAAACGTCCGCGTCGCCGGATCGATCCGCTGCCACGGCCCGCCCACGGCGCGGCGCACGATGGCGGCTAGCTGTCCCGTCCGCTCAATCGGCGCGTCCTCGCGAGCCCTGACAATGGCCCGCGCCACGCGCCGCGATTTCCGCTCCTCGCCGAACCGGTAGATCACGTCGGCCAGCTCCGACTCGTCGACGGCGGCCAGTCGCTCGGCGGCCGTGGCGCCCTGCGACTGATCCATCCGCATGTCCAGCGGCTCGTCCCGGCGAAAACTGAAGCCGCGCCCGCCGGCATCGAGCTGCAGCGACGACACGCCCAGGTCGAGCACGATCCCGTCCACCACGTCCACGCGCTGCGCGTCGAGCACGGCGCCCAGCGCGCGGTAGTCGGCGTGCACCAGCGTCACGCGGTCGCCGAACCGGTGAAGCGCCGCCCGCGCCGCCTGCAGCGCGTCGGGGTCGCGGTCGAGCCCAATCAGCCGGTCCGCCCCATCGTCGAGCAGCATGCGTGCGTGGCCGCCCAGGCCGACGGTGCCGTCCACGAACACCCCGCCGCGCGCCGGCTCCAGCAGCGCTCCGACCTCGCCGACCATCACCGGGACGTGGTGCGTCCGTTCGTCCGCCACGTCCTAGATTCCGAAATCCGACAGCGCCCTGGCGTCCTCGTCGGTGAACGGCTCGCGGACCAGGCGGGCCACGAACCGATCGTGGTTCCAGACCTCGAGGTAGTTCTGCTGCCCGAGCACGTCCACCTCGCCCGTCATCTGGGCGCTCTCGCGCAGCCGCAGCGGGATGATGACGCGCCCCTGGGGATCGAGTTCGGAGACCTGGCCGAAGAAGTTCACGCGGTCGAGAAACTTCAGTCGCGCGGGGTGGGTGGAAGGCATCTGCGCGAGCCGGTGCTCGACGTCGAGCCAAACCGGCATCGGATAGATGCGGACGGACTCTCCCGACAAGCTCGTCACGAACAGGTCGCGGCCATGTGTATCCTGGATGGCGGCGCGAAACCCGTTCGGGACCTTGAGTCGGCCCTTGTCATCGATCTTCGCCGGCGAGTTCCCCCGGAGCACGTCAGTAACTCCACTCCACTCCAAAAAAGCCCACCCGGATGGTAGGCGAGGGGTACCCGGATGTCAATTGCTATATCCGGCCAACTTCTCTAGTTTCTGTAATTTACGCCTTTGTTTCGCCCCCTAATCGAAACCCGTCAATTCGTTGACAAAATCGACGTCTCACGAAATCTGGCCGGTCCCCAGCCACATGCTACGATTTCGCCTCCGTTCTCCGCGTCCCAGCCCGCCGGCCATGAGCATCCGCACCGTCCTCGTCTGCGAAACGCAGGTGCCGTTCGTGCGCGGCGGTGCGGAACTGCTGGTCCAGCAGCTCGTCGAACAACTCCGGCGGCGTGGCTTCGAAACCGATCGCGTCGCGGTGCCCTTCAAGTGGTATCCGAAGGACGAGATCCTCGCGCACGCGGCGGCGTGGCGGCTGCTCGACCTCAGCGAGAGCAACGGCCGCGCGGTGGATCTGCTGATCGCCACGAAGTTTCCGACCTACTTCGCGCGGCATCCTCGCAAGGTGTGCTGGCTCGTGCACCAGCACCGCGCGGCCTACGAGCTGGCGGGCACGCTCTACAGCGACTTCGGACACGACGAGCGTGACGTCGGCCTGAAGGACCGCCTGCTGGCGCTCGACGAGCGGATGCTCGGCGAGTGCGCCGCCCGCTACACCATCTCGCGCACCGTCACCGATCGGCTCCGGCGCTACAACGGGCTCGACTCGATGCCGCTCTACCACCCGCCGCTGCTGGCCGATCGGCTCACGCCCGGCGACTACGGGCCGTACGTGCTGTCGGTGGCGCGGCTCGAGGGCAACAAGCGGGTCGATCTCATCGTGCGCGCCATGGCGGCGGTGCCGCCGCCGCTCGCCCTCGTGGTCGTCGGCGAGGGCAGCCACCGGCCGCACGTGGAGCGCGCCGCCGAGGAGGCCGGCGTAGCCGATCGCGTCCGCTTCGCCGGGGCCGTCGACGACGACGACCTCGTGACGCTCTACCGCGACGCGCTCGCGCTCGTGTACGTCCCCTACGACGAGGACTACGGCCTCGCCACGCTCGAGGCATTTCTCGCCGGCAAGCCGGTGGTGACGGCGCGCGACTCGGGCGGCACCCTCGAGTTCGTGCACGACGATGTGAGCGGGCTGGTGGTCGAACCGGACATCGCGCAGCTGGGGGCGGCCATCGCGGCGCTGGCCGCCGATCGGACGCGGGTCCGCCGGCTGGGCGAGGCGGGGCGCGCCATCGCGCTGCCGATCACGTGGGACACCGTCATCGAGCGTCTGGTCGGCCAGGCCTGACACCGGGGCCCGGCGCCAGACGCGGCCCGCCGCACGCCCGACCCGCGCGAGGCTACAATGATGCGTCGGTCCGCCCGGTGGCGGCGCTGGCGGCGCGGGCATGAAGACGCTGGTCCTGATCCCCACCTACAACGAGTGCGACAACCTGCCGCCGCTGGTGCGGGACGTGCTGGCCATTCCCGGCACCGAGGTGCTCGTCATCGACGACGGGTCGCCGGACGGCACCGGCGCGGTCGCCGATCGGCTGAGCAACCAGCACCCGGGCCGTGTGCACGTGCTGCATCGCACGGGGCAGCGGGGCCTCGGACGCTCGTATCTGGACGGCTTCCGCCGGGCCCTCGAGACCGACGCGGACGTGGTGGTCCAGATGGATGCGGACGGGTCGCACGGCCCCGAGTACCTGCCGGCGATGGCGGCGGCCACCTCCGGCGCCGACGTGGTGGTCGGCTCCCGCTACCTGCACGGCATCAGCGTGGTCAACTGGCCCCTCAGCCGCATCATTCTCAGCTCGTTCGCCAACAGCTACGCGCGGACGATCACCGGCCTCGCCGTGCACGACTGCACGGCCGGCTACCGGTGCTGGCGGCGCGAGGCGCTGGCGCGGATGCCCCTCGACCGCGTGATGTCGGACGGCTACGCCTTCCAGGTGGAAGTCACGTTCCACGCCGCCCGGCTGGGGCTCGCCATCGTCGAATCGCCCATCATCTTCGTCGAGCGGCGCGAGGGCACCTCGAAACTGTCGTGGCGGGTGGTCGTCGAGTCGGTGCTGACGCCGTGGCGTCTCGTGCTGCGGCACGGCCGCGTGCGGTCACGCGTCCGGCGTGACGCGGGGTACAATCCCAAGGGCGTCACGCGATGACCTCCCAGCCGACACGCAGCCTCACCGTGTTCTTCCCGGCGTACAACGACAGCGGCACGATTGCCAGCCTGGTGATCGGTGCCGTCAAGGCGGCGGCCGCCCTGACGCCGGACTACGAGGTCGTCGTGATCAACGACGGCAGCCGGGACGACACGCCGCAGATTCTGGACGAGCTCGCGCGCCTGTACCCGATGCACGTGCGCATCGTGCACCACGTCCGGAACCGGGGCTACGGCGGCGCGCTGCGCTCGGGCTTCGCGCACGCGACCAAGGACCTGGTGTTCTACACCGACGGCGATGCGCAGTACGACCCCGCGGAGATGGCCGCGCTCTGGGCGCGGCTCGACGACGGAGTGGACTGGGTGAACGGCTGGAAGATCAGTCGATCCGATCCGTTGCACCGCATCGTGATCGGGCGCATCTACCACCACACGGTGAAGCGGCTGTTCGGTCTCAAGGTTCGCGACGTCGACTGCGACTTCCGGCTCATGCGGCGGCGCATCTTCGACGTGGTGCAGCTCGAGAAGGACAGTGGCGTCATCTGCCTCGAGATGATGAAGAAATTCCAGGACGCCGGCTTTCGCGTGGCCGAGGTGCCCGTGCACCACTATCACCGCGCGTACGGCAAGTCGCAGTTCTTCAACTTCCGGCGCATCTTCCGCACCGGCGTCGACGTGCTGAAGCTGTGGTGGGCGCTGGTCGTCAGGCGCGAGCACCTCGCGGCACAGCAGGCGCGCGCGGCCGCGCCGGGCGCACGCCAGGTCTCATGAACCATACCGACTTCTACCGCGGACGACGCGTGATGATCACCGGCGGCCTGGGCTTCATCGGCAGCAACCTCGCCCACCGCCTCGTCGCACTCGGCGCCGACGTGATCATCATCGACTCGCTCATCCCCGACTACGGCGGCAACCTCCACAACATCGCCGGCCTCGAGGATCGCCTGCGCGTGAACATCGCCGACGTCAGGCAGGCCAACACCATGAACTACCTGGTGCAGGGGCGCGACGTGATCTTCAACCTCGCGGGCCAGGTCAGCCACATCGACAGCATGCGGGACCCGCACACCGACCTCGAGATCAACTGCCGCAGCCAGTTGACGCTGCTCGAAGCCTGCCGCCACCACAACCCGGACGCGAAAGTCGTGTACGCCAGCACGCGGCAGATCTACGGCAAGCCCGACGTGCTGCCCGTCACCGAGCGCCACCTGGTGCGGCCTACCGACGTCAACGGGATCAACAAGGCCGCCGGCGAGTACTATCACCTGGTCTACAACAACGTATTCGGCGTGCGCGCGTGTTCGCTGCGCCTCACCAACGTGTACGGGCCGCGCCAGCTCCTCAAGCACAACCGCCAGGGGTTCATCGGCTGGTTCATCCGCCTGGCCATCGAGGACCAGGAAATCCAGGTGTTCGGCGACGGATCGCAGGTACGCGACTTCGTGTACGTGGAGGACGCCGCCGAGGCCTTCCTGCTGGCCGGAGCCACCGACGCGGTCAACGGCGAGGTGTTCAACGTGGGCGGAGACGAGCACCTCGCGCACCGCGACCTGGTGGAGTTGCTGGTGCGGACCGCGGGCTCTGGCCGGTTCCGCTTCGTCGACTGGCCCCCGGAGAAGAAGGCGATCGACATCGGCAGCTTCTACGCCGACTCGACTTCGTTCCGCACGCGCACGGGCTGGAGCTCGCCCGTACACCTGGCCGAGGGCCTGCGACGCACCATCGACTACTACCGGCCGCGGATGGCGCAGTATGTCTGACGCGCACCGCGTGCCGTTCAACGCGCTCAGGCCCGGCGAGGACCGCGAGGACATCGCCGCCGCCATCCGGCGCGTCGTCGATTCGGGCTGGTTCGTGCTCGGCCCGGAAGTCGAGCAGTTCGAGACCGAGTTCGCCCGCGCCTGCGGCGCGGCCCACGCGGTGGGGGTCGGCACCGGAACCGACGCCATCACGCTCGTCCTGCGCGCGCTCGACATCGGCCCGGGCGACGAAGTAATCACGCCGCCGCTGTCGGCCGCCTACTCCGCCCTGGCCGTCATGATGGCCGGCGCCCGGCCCGTGTTCGCCGACATCGACCCGGCGCGCCTCACGCTCGACCCGGCCGCCGTCGAAGCGGCGATCACACCCCGCACGCGGGCGCTGCTGCCGGTGCACCTCTACGGCCAGGCGGCCGACATGACGCCGCTTCTGGCGATGGCGTCCCGCCACGGCCTCGCCGTCGTCGAGGACGCGGCGCAGGCGCACCTGGCCACCAGCCAGGGGCGCCCGGTGGGTACCATGGGCGTCGCCGGCGCCTTCAGTTTCTACCCGACCAAGAACCTCGGCGCGCTGGGCGACGGCGGCGCTGTCGTCACCTCCGACGCGGCGGTTGCTGCGCGCATCAGGCGGCTGCGCAACGGCGGTCAGACCACGCGGTACCACCATGAGGAGGCCGGCGCCAACAGCCGCCTCGACGAGATGCAGGCCGCCATCCTGCGGGCGCGGCTGCCGTACCTGGCCGGGTGGACGGCCCGTCGGCGCGCCATTGCGGCAACCTACCGCGCAGGCATCGAGTCGGCCATGGTGGCCCTGCCGCCCGAACTCGACGCGGGCCATGTCTACCATCTGTTCCCGGTGCTGAGCACCGATCGCCCGGCCCTCCAGGCGCACCTGTCGGCGTCAGGGGTCGAAACCCTCATCCACTACCCGGTGCCAATTCCGCGTCAGCCCGCTCTGGCCGCCGCCCGTCCGCGCCCGTGTCCCGTGACGGACCGCATCTGCGGCCAGGTCCTGTCGTTGCCGCTCTATCCAATGCTCGCCGACGCCGATGTCCGTGCGATCATCGCCGCCGTCAACGCGCTGCCCGCCGCCGCGAACCGCCGCACCTGAGAACCCCTGACCCAGAAGCCCAACACCCATGCGTATCCTGATCACTGGCGGGGCGGGCTTCATCGGCTCGCACCTCGCCGAAGCGCTGCTCGAGGCCGGCCATGAAGTGTTCGCGCTGGACGATCTGTCCACGGGCTGCATCGACAACATCGCCCACCTCAAGGGACACCCGCGTTTCCACTACACCATCGACAGCGTGTTCAACGAGCCGCTGGTCGCCGAACTGGTGGACCGCGCGTCGGTGGTCTTCCACCTAGCCGCCGCCGTCGGCGTCAAGTTGATCGTGCAAGAGCCGGTGCACACGATTGAAACCAACGTGCACGGCACGGAGGTCATCCTGCGCCACGCCTCCAAGAAGCGGAAGCTGGTCTTCATCGCCTCCACCTCGGAGGTGTACGGAAAGAGCACGGCGGTGCCGTTCAAGGAAACCGCGGACCTCGTGCTCGGCGCCACGACGCGCCACCGCTGGGCGTATGCCTGCAGCAAGGCGCTCGACGAGTTCCTCGCCCTGGCGCACTGGAAGGAGCGGCAGCTGCCGGTCGTCATCGTGCGGTTCTTCAACACGGTGGGGCCGCGGCAGACCGGGCAGTACGGCATGGTCGTGCCCACCTTCGTCCACCAGGCCCTCGCGGGCGAGCCCTTGACGGTGTTCGGCGACGGCATGCAGTCGCGCAGCTTCACCTATGTGGGAGACGTCGTCCGCGCGCTGCTGAAGCTGATGGTCGAACCGAGGGCTGTGGGCGAGGTCTTCAACATCGGCAACACCGAAGAGGTGAGCATCCTCGGCCTGGCCGAGCGGGTGAAGGCCCTGACCGGTAGCGTTTCGCCCATCGTCACCATTCCGTACGACCAGGCCTATGAAGCGGGATTCGAGGACATGCCGCGCCGGGCGCCGGACTTGACCAAGATCCGGGAGCTCATCGGCTACGAGCCAGCGGTCGGGCTGGACGAGATCATCCGGCGGGTGGTGGCCAGCCAGCGAGACGTATAATGCGTCTGAAGGACGTGGTCATGCGCACGATGCGTACGATAGGTGTCGCGGCGGTCGTGCTGGCGCTCGCCGCGCCGGCCCTGGCCCAGCCGGTCAATCTCGCGTTCGAAAACGGCCGGGTCACGCTCGACGCCTCGGGCGTCCCCGTCAAGACGATTCTCGCCGAATGGGCCCGGCTCGGCGGCACCAAGGTCATCAACGGTGACAAGGTGTCGGGCGCGGCGGTGACTCTGCGGCTCGAAGGCGTTCCCGAGGCGCAGGCCCTCGAAATCATCCTTCGCAACGTCGCCGGCTACATGGCCGCGCCCCGCCACGGCAACTCGACCGGCGCATCCGCCTACGACCGCATTCTCGTGCTGCCGACCAGCGCGGCGCCAGCCGCCACCGCGGCGGCCGTGCGATCGGGGCCGGCCACCGGCAACGCGGCGGGCCAGCGCGGGCCCCGGGTCTTCGTGCCGCCGACGCCGTCCGACGAGCCGATGGACGCCGCCGACACGGGCGTCAACGAGCCGGCGGCCTTCGTGTTCCCCGAGCAGAACCCGTTCCAGGCAGTGGGCCAGCCCGGCCCGTTCGGCACCCCAGTGCCTCCGACCGGGCAGCAACCGGTCTTTCAGTTCAACCCGGGTGGGCAGCAGGGGGGGTTCGGCGGCAGCGGCGTCTCCGTGAATCCTGCGCCGCCGCAGGCCATGCCGGTACTGCAGTTTCCGGGCGCCCAGGGCGACACCGGGGGTTTCGGCGTGGTGGGCGCGCCCACGCCGGGCGTGATCGTGCAGCCGCAAGCCCCGCCGCCGGGTCAGCGCCCGCCCGGCGGCAGTTAGCCCGCCTTGTCCGTCATACAATGATCAGGGGCGCCGCGGCGCCTATTGACGGACGCCTCGACAATCCACCGAACCCGCCGCCGCGTTCGCGCGCGACGTCCCGAGCCGGCCCGCTGCCGGCTGGTTCACACGTTCAGTCGTACACTCCACCAGGTCTCGATGGCGGACATCGAACGCTACTCCCCCGACGACCGGCGCGGCCTTGAACAGCTGTATCGGCGCACCTATGGCCACGAAGCCGTGGACCGGCTGCGCTTTCTGTGGGACTGGGCCCGTCGCAACCCCGCCGCCGGCGGGCAGCCGCCGTACCTGGTCGTCCGCGAGGGTCCCACGCTGATTGCCGCCTCCCCGCTCACGCCGGTGCGGGTGGCGGTGCGGGGCCAGGAAGTGGAAGGTTCGTGGAGCGCCGGCCCGCTCGTCGTCAGCGAGCGGCAGCGACAGGGACTGGGCGGCTCGCTGCTGCGCGCCTGGGATCGTGACGCGGGCGTCGCCTTCAGCGCGGGCTTCACCGACGCGACACGGCAGCGCCTCGCCGAGTTGCGGTGGCCCAGAGCGGTGACCGTGCCGTGCTTGGTGAAGCCGATCAGCCGGCGGGCCTTGCGCCGGCCCACCTGGCCGGTACCCGTCAACCGCCTGGTGTCGGCGCTGTCGCTGCCGGTCGTCCGCTTCGTGGCACGCCTGCGCCCCCTCAAGGAAGAAGTGCAGGCCGTCCGGCGGTTCGACGCCGGCGTCGATCGACTCTGGGAGGGCGTGAAGGGATCGTTCGACCTGGCGGTCCGGCGCGACGCGCGTTACCTGAACTGGAAGTTCATGGAATCGCCGCACGTGCGCTACCAGGCAGCCGTCCTCCGACGCGACGATGATGTCGCGGGGTATGTGGTGTACCGGCACGTGCGCGAGCCGCAGGGTCGCGTCACCGTGATCGTGGATCTGCTCACCGACCCGGCCGACAGCCATGCGGTGGCGACGCTGGCCGGGTGGGTAGACCGCGAGGCACGACTCGAGGACTCGGACAAGATCCGCTGCTACGCCACGCACGCCGAGTTCCGGCGCCTGCTGCGGAAGAACGGCTACTTCGTCCTCAAGTCGGACATCGACGTCATCGTCAAGGTCAACGCGGTCGACGTCCCGAAGACGTTCTATCAATCGGGCGACGGGTGGCACCTGACGCTCGGAGATGGAGCGATGGATCACTAACGAGGTTGAAATCCCATGTCTCTCGAACAGAAGCTGAGCGGCGACATCGCCGCGGCCATGAAAGCGCGCGAAGCGACCAAGCTGGCCACCTATCGCATGCTGAAGGCGGCGCTCACCAACAAGAGTATCGAGAAGGGACGGACGCTCGAACCGGCGGAGGAGATGCAGGTGGTGGCCGCGGCGGTCAAGCAGCGGCGCGACTCCATCGAACAGTTCACGGCCGGAAACCGCCCCGAGTTGGCCGCGAAAGAAGCGGCCGAAATTGCCGTCCTCGAGACGCTGCTGCCGCCGGCGGCCTCGGCCGAGGAGCTGGCGGCGGCGGTCGAGCAGGCCGTCGCCGACACCGGGGCCGCGGGACCGAAGGACATCGGCAAGGTGATGAAGGCCGTGATGGCGGCTCTCGCCGGCCAGTCCGTGGACGGACGGAAAGTCAACGAGGCGGTGCGCGAACGGTTGAGCCGCTAGAAATCACCAGCGCCGCACCGAACCAGTTCCCGGGGTGCGTCGTCCTTCATCCCGCGCCCGCCTGTCCGGCAGCGGCGCGGTACCCGAAAGCGGGCATCCGCGTCCGCATGCTACGCTTTCCACGCCCTGATGCCCGAGTCCGCGCCCCGCCTGGCCCGCTCCGCGGGTGTGATCGGGCTTGCCACCATGACCAGCCGGATCCTCGGGCTGGTCCGCGAACAGGTGCTCGCGTATTACTTCGGCGCCGGCGACGCGATGGATGCGTTTCGCGTGGCATTCCGGGTGCCGAACCTGCTCCGCGACCTGTTCGCCGAGGGCGCCATGAGCGCCGCGTTCGTCCCGACCTTCACCAGCCACCTGACGCGTGAGGGCCGCGACCGCGCGTGGGCCCTCGGCAACTCGGTGCTGAACGGGCTGGCCCTGGTGACCGGCGTGCTGGTGGTGGCGGGTCTGGTGTTCGCCCCGGCGCTGGTGCGGCTCTTCGCCGGCGACTACGCCGACGTGCCGGGCAAGCTCGAGCTCACCATCACGCTTGCGCGCGTCGTCCTGCCGTTCCTGACACTGGTGGCGATGGCCGCCGCCTTCATGGGCATGCTCAACGCGCTCGGCCACTTCTTCATCCCGGCGCTCTCGCCCGCGACGTTCAACGTGGCGAGCGTCGTGCTGGTGGTCGCGCTCGTGCCCCTGGCGCCACGAATCGGCCTCAACCCGATCATGATCGTGGCGGTGGCCACGGTGGTTGGAGGCATCCTGCAGGTGGCCATCCAGTGGCCACCGCTCGCGCGCGAGGGTTTTCGATACCGTGCCGTTATCGACGTGAGGGACCCCGGGCTCCGGCGTGTACTACTGCTGATGGGGCCGGGCACGGTCGGCCTGGCGGCCACCCAGATCAACGTGTTCGTCAACACGGTGCTGGCCACCGGTCAGGGTACCGGCGCGGTGTCGTGGCTCGACTACGCGTTCCGCCTGATGTACCTGCCCATCGGCCTGTTCGGGGTTTCGGTGGCCACCGCCTCGACGCCGGCCATCTCACGCTTCGTGGCGGCACGCGAGCTGGGACGGGTGCGCGCCACGGTCGCGCACGCCGTGGGCCTCACCATGCTCCTCAGCGTGCCGGCCACGCTCGGGCTCATCGTGCTGGCCGGGCCCATCGTACGGGTGATTTTCGAGCACGGCAGCTTCACCGCCGAAGACACGGCCGCCACCGCCGGGGCGCTGCGCTACTACGCCATCGGCCTGCTCGGCTATTCGGTCGTACGCATCGTCTCGCCTACCTTCTATGCGCTTGGTCAGAGCCGGACGCCGGTGATGATCAGCATGAGCTCGGTGGTCGTGAACATCGTGCTGAACCTGACGCTGGTGCGCGTCATGGGCTATCGCGGGCTGGCGCTCGGCACCTCCATCGCCGCGCTCATCAATGCCGCGGCCCAGCTGGCGTTGCTGCGGCGGCCGCTCGACGGGGTGGACGCCGACGTCATCGCCCGCACCTTCGTGCGCGTGGCCGCGGCCTCGGCGGTGATGGCCGGCGTGGCATGGGGCGCCGACCGCGCGCTGGCGATGCTCCTACCCGGCGACGGACTGCCCCTGCAGGCCCTCCGCCTGGCCGGCAGCATCGGACTGGCCCTGGTGGCCCTGGCCGGCGCGGCCCTCGCGCTCCGCATTCCCGAATTCCATGAAGCCATGAACCTGGTGCTGCGGCGCTTCGCGAGGCGGCCCCGTGGCTGAACGCGGCTGGCTCGGTCTCGACGGCCGGATCTGGAAAGTGGCGTCCACGCACCTGGTCGTGGACGCCTACACCAACATGTACGCGCCGCTGCTGCCGCTGCTGATTCCGCGGCTGGACCTGTCGCTCGCCACGGCGGGCACGCTGGCGATGCTGTTCCAGATGTCGAACTCGGTGTCGCAGCTCGGGTTCGGCACCCTGGCCGACCGGTGGCGTCCGCGCGCCTTCATCCTCGGTGGCCCGCTGCTCGCCGTGGTAGTGCTCAGCTTCATCGGCGTGTCGACCTCCGCCCTGATGCTCGGCACCGTCCTCGTCGTTGGCGGCCTCGGCGGGGCGGCGTTTCACCCGCCGGCGGCCGCGCTGGTCTACCGGATGGCCGACCACCGCAAGGGCCTGGCGATGTCGGCGCACATCTCGGGCGGGTCGCTGGGCTTCGCGATTTCGCCGCTGATCTTCGTGCCCCTCATCGCGCGGCTCGGTCTGTCGTGGTCGTGGCTGATCATGCTGCCGGGCCTGGCGGCCCTGTCGTGGACGCTACGGCAGGTACCGCCGATGTCGCGGCCCGAAGCGCACGAACGGTCGAGCCTGCGGTCGCTGCGCCCGGCGCTGGTGCCGCTGGCGCTGCTCTATTTCACCGTGGTGCTGCGGACGGCCACATCCTACGGCTTCATGACCTTCGCCCCGACGCTCCTCACCCGCCGAGGCCTGTCCATCGACCAGGCCAGCGCGGCGGTCTTCGTCTACCTGCTGACCAGCGGCGTGGGCGGCTTCTTCGGCGGACCGCTCGCCGACCGCTTTGGCGCCCGCCAGGTCATGGTGGCCACGCTGCTGGCGTCGATTCCGTTCCTGGCCCTGGCGCCCATGCTGTCGCCGTGGGGCTTCACGGCGATGCTGGCCATCGGAGGCCTGCTGCTGCAGTCGACGCTGCCGGTCAGTGTCACCTTCGCGCAGCAGGTGACGAAGGCCGGCGCGGCGACGGTGTCGTCGCTGATGATGGGCTTTGCCTGGGGCATGGGAAGCCTGGCGGTGCCCCTGATCGGCATGGCCGCCGATCGCTGGGGCATCAACACGGCGCTGGTGGGCCTGTCGGCGGTACCCGTCCTGGCGGCGGCCCTGGCGGCGGCCCTGCCCGACTCCAGGATTCACGCCGAGACGCCGGCCGGGTCGTAGTACGATTCGTCCGTGGCGCGGTACGGCTCTTCCTCCTCCTACCAGCTCGGCCCCGGTGCGATCACGCCGGCCGTCAAGGCCCTGCTGATCGCGAACGTGGGCGTCTGGCTCGTGAACCTGATTGTGCCGGCCTTGACGCTGCGGCTCGGGCTGTCGCCGCAGGACGTGTTCACGGGCTTTGCCTTCTGGCAGCCCTTCACCTACATGTTCCTCCACGACACGCGGGGGTTCAGCCACATCCTCTTCAACATGCTCGCGCTCTGGATGTTCGGCACCGAACTCGAGCGTCTGTGGGGAACGCGCTTCTTCTTCAAGTACTACATGGTGACGGGCGTCGGCGCTGCGGTGACCACACTGCTCCTGGCGCTGGTCTCCAACGGGGTCTACTATTCCCTCACCGTCGGGGCTTCGGGGGCGATCTACGGCCTGCTCCTCGCCTGGGCGATGTTCTTCCCGCACCGCACCATCTATTTCTATTTCCTGTTCCCGATCCCCGCGCGGGTGTTCGTGATGATCATCGGGGCCATCGCGTTCCTGTCGTCGTTTGGCGGACCGGGCAGCGGCATCGCGCACATCGCGCACCTCGGCGGACTGGTCGTCGGCTACCTCTATCTCAAGTCCCTCACGGGCCGCCCGCTCGACGAGCTGAAGTACCGCTGGCTCCGCTGGAAGATGGGCCGTGCCCGCAACCGGTTCGACGTCTACTCGGGCGGCAAGTCCGACGACGACTGGAAGCGGGAGTGGAAGAAGCACATCCACTGACGGGCCGGAGGGCGGGACTGAGGACGCCGTCCGGCCGCTAAACCCTGCACTAGACGGTCTGGAACGCCATCCGCCGCAGCGCGGCAATCCGATCCGGCATCGGCGGGTGCGAGCCGAGCAGGTTGGCCCATCGCCCCCCGCGGTGGTTGACGGGGCGGCCGAGCGGATCGGCGATGCAGAGCTGGGCGCTCCCGAGATGAATCGCGCGAGTCGGCTCGACTCGAGCCTCGATGGCCTCGAGCGCATCGGCCAGCGCGCCGGGATTGCGCGTCAATTCCGCGGCCGACGCATCGGCCAGGAACTCACGCTGGCGCGACACCATCATCGCGAGCAGGCGCGCCACCAGCGGCGCCACGATCATCGCCAACAGCCAAACGACCAGAATCAGGATCGTCAGCGCGCTGCCTCCCTCGCGGCTGCGGCCCGAGCCTGAGCCGCGCCGGCCGCCGAGCGCCCCAAGCCGCCAGCCGCGGGCCGACCAGTCGGCGAGAAGCGCGACCGCGCCGACCAGCGCCGCGACAATGGTCATGAGCCGGATGTCGTAATTGCGAATGTGCGACATCTCGTGGGCGATCACGCCCTGGAGCTGATCCCGATCGAGCACGTCCAGCAGGCCTTCGGTGACAGCAATGGACGCGCGGTCCGGATCGCGCCCGGTGGCGAGCGCATTGGGATCCTGGTCGGCGATCACGTAGACGCGGGGCCTCGGCAGGCCCGCGGCGATGGCCATCTCGTCGACGACATTCTGGAGTTGACGGTACGGCAGGTGCGCGGGGTTGGCGGCAATGGCCGACTCCAGGTCCACGGCCCGCGTCGAGGCCAGCACGGCCCGGTCGCCGTTGAAGTACGAGTACGCGGCAGTCGAGCTGCCGTACAGGAGCGCGGCCACCGTGCCGATGGGGACGATGGCCCCCTGCGCCGAGGTGAGGGCGGCATCGAATCCCAGGCCGAGCAGGAGCACGAGCCCGACAAACACCGCCATCACGAGCCAGGTGCGCCGCCGGTTGCGGGCCTGCTGCTCGTAGAGGTTCACTACCCCTTCTTCATCGACAGGTCCACCGCCGGCACGTCGCGCTCGGCGGAGTTGGTGATTTCGAACAGCTCAGCGCGCGCGAAGCCGGCGACGCCGGCGATGAGGTTCGTGGGAACGACCTCGGTGACGGTGTTGTACGTCGTCGCGATGTCGTTGTAGAACTGGCGCGCAAAGCCAATTTTGTTCTCGGTGCCGGTCAGCTCTTCCTGCAGCGCGCGGACGTTCTGGTTGGCCGTGAGCTGGGGGTAGTTCTCGGCGAGAGCGAAGAAGCGGCTGAGTGCGGCGGAGAGCTCGCCTTCCTTGCGGCCCGCG
>Ga0073904_10000009_pt1 | contig 97148 bp, 76 predicted proteins | sample KloWWTrecipitate_FD_66668 | JGI IMG/M metagenome (GOLD analysis project Ga0073904, IMG submission 66668) | Active sludge microbial communities from Klosterneuburg, Austria, studying microevolution and ecology of nitrifiers - Klosterneuburg... | ecosystem: Engineered > WWTP > Aerobic digester >... | reverse complement strand
TCTCGCGGTGTTCCTGCTGGGACTCGGGGCCGGCAGCCTGGGCGGCTCCACCGTGGCGAGGCGCACCCGGGAACCCGCCGTCGCGCTCGGCGTCTGCCAGCTGCTGCTCGGGCTGGCCATCGGCCTCGGCTCCTGGACGATCGTCCACGCCCTTCCGCTCTGGCAGCCGACCAGCGCGTTCCTGCCTCGCGTGTGGGCCACACCATCGTGGCACTTCCTGTACGACACCCTGCGGTGCGCGGTGGCGCTGCTGCCCGCCACGCTGCTCTGGGGCGCGAGTTTCCCGTTGGCCCTCGCCGCCGCGAGCGGAGTGGATGCACCCGTCCGCGTCGTGGCTCGCGTGAACGCGGTCAACACCATCGGTGCGCTGGCCGGCGCCGTCGGCTTTACGGTCGTCGGCATGCCACTCGCGGGCAGCCAGGGCTCGCAGCGAGCGCTGGTCCTCATCGCCATCCTTTCGGCCGTGCTCGCGCTCAGGACCGGCCGGCGCACCCGGCGGGCCGGGGCCGCCGCCGTCCTGGCCACGGCCGTCGCCGCCGTGTTGCTGGTGCCGCCGGTGCCGTCAGCCCTCATCGCCTACGGCCGCTCGGTGGGTTCGTGGGACACGATCGAGCGCGTCCTCTACGTAGCCGAAGGTGCCACGGCATCGGTGGCCGTCACGGAGGGAGCGGGCGGCACGAAGCAGTTCCACATCGCCGGCAAGGTGGAAGCCTCGGACATGGACTTGGACATGCGGCTGGAGCGCATGCTCGGTCACATCCCGGCGCTCGTCCATCCCCGTCCGCGCTCCGTCCTCATCGTCGGCGTCGGCGCCGGCGTCACGGCTGGCGCGCTGATTGTCCACCCCGAGGTCGAGCGCATCGTGGTCTGCGAAATCGAGCCAATGGTGCCAGAGAGCGCGCGCACGTGGTTCGCGGATGAGAACCATCACGTCTTCGACGACCCGCGCGTGCAGCTCGTCTACGACGATGCCCGACACTTCCTGCAGACCACGCAGGAGACATTCGACATCATCACGTCGGATCCCGTGCACCCCTGGGTGCGCGGCGCCGCCACGCTCTACTCGCTGGAATACCTGCAGCTGGTACGGAACCACCTCAACCCGGGCGGCCTGGTCACCCAGTGGGTGCCGCTCTATGAAACCGACACGGCCTCGGTGAAGAGCGAAATCGCGACGTTCTCGCTGGTCTTTCCCGACACGACACTGTGGAGCCCGGACCTGCTGGAGGAGGGATACGACCTTGTCGTCCTCGGGCGGGCGCAATCGGCACCCATCAGCGAGGCGGCCATCGAGGAGCGCTTGCGGCAGAGCCCGGCAGTGCAGCAGTCCCTGGCGCAGGTCTCGCTCGGGACGGCGGTGTCGCTGCTGGCAAGCTATGCGGGGTGGAGCCGGGACCTGGCGCCGTGGCTGCAGGGCGCGCAGATCAACCGCGAACGGCAGTTGCGGCTGCAGTACCTCGCGGGACTCGCTGCGTTCTCCGACCAGCGCTATGCGATTTTCCAGGCGATTCTGCAGTACCGCCGGTACCCGGCCGACCTCTTCGTGACGTCGGCCGGGACCGAAGCCGAACTGCGCGCGTGGTTCGGGCGAGTGCCCGAACCCTAGCCGGGGGCTACCCCTTCTTCTTGCCGGTACCCGTCTGGCTGAACTGGCCGCCGGCCATGTCCTGTTTCACGGTCAGCGAGCCGTTGCTGAGGGTCAACGTCATCACGACGCCGATCTCGCCCTGAGGACCCTGCTGGTTCCACTTGAGCACCAGGTCGGCCCCGTTCATGGAGATATCGCTGATGGACACCGGGCCGCCGCGCCCGCCGCTCAGTTCCGCCGCCACCTTGCCGCCCTTGTCGGTGATGGCGAGGGGCCGCTCCTGGGGCCCCCGTCGGCCTTCCATGGTCAATACCCAGTCACCGACGAAGTCCTTGGCCTTGGCGGAATCCAGGCTCGACGCCTGGCCCCGGGCCGCGGCCATCGACGGGACCACGAGGACCGCCAAAGCCGCGGCGGCTGCCGTCACGAGAATCTTCCTGATCATGTGCCTCTCCTTGCTTCCGAGTCACGCGGTCGACGCCGGCCCTTGCGACCGGGTTACGTCGCCAGCCAGGATACGGTTGAGATAAGGCTGCCGCTTACCGTTCCAGTTTCCGGCCTCTGATCCGCTTTCCCAGCATCTTGCGCGTATACCTCTGAGCGCCGAGTTCCGGCGCCAAGGAGACGCGTATGATCCCGTCGAAGCACAAGTTCGTCAGCAGCCTGCTGGCCGTGGCGCTCATGACCCCCGTCACGCTGGCTCATGCCGCCGATGGCACACCCCTCCCGCCCACCGGCATTCGGGCCTCCATCGACCGGGCCGTCGCCGCCGGAGCCGGCGCGATGGTGCCCTTTCAGGCGTCCACCAATGCGCCGCCAGTGAGGCTCACCCGACCGGATCGCAGCCGTAAGCAGATGAGTAGCGGCGGTGGCAAGACGATGATGGTGATGGGCATCGTGGGCACGTTGGCCGGCATCGCCTCGACCTACTACGTGGTCAAGATGCTGAAGGACAACAACGACACCGCGAAGGCCGACCCGCAGCCGTAGGCTGGTCCGCCCGTCGTCCCTTGCGGGATGGCGATGAGCACGTAGGAGATGTCGAGACTGAGCGACTCGATGTGCTGCGGGTTCTGGTGCGCGGTCACGCGGGCGTAGATGGCGGGGATCACCAGCGCCACCACCGCCAGCAACATCATGCCGCCGCCGGTTTCAGCCGCCAGGCGGTTGAACACCAGTTCCTTGTGCTTCCACCCACCCACCAGCATGGCCAGGCCGAGCACCATGAGCAGGTTGCCGAGAATCGACCCGGTGATCGAGGCCTTGACGATCTCGATCTCGCCGGCCCGCAGGGCCATGAAGCCGATGATGAGCTCGGCGGCATTGCCGAACGTCGCGTTGAGCAACCCGCCCAGTCCTGGTCCGGCCCGGTGCGCGAGCTGCTCGGTGGCCTCGCCCATCAAGCCGGCCAGGGGCAGGATCGCCAGGCACGACACGATGAAGATGGCCTCGGGACCCGCGCCCGACCACTCGAGCCACGCGGCGACCGGGACCAGCAGGGTGAAGGCGTAGAAGATGCGTGAGCCGTTCTTCATGGGCGTCACAGCCCCTCACTGCTGTCGGGCGGCCGGCACGTACCCGTCTGACAGCGTTTCCATGAAGGCGACGATGGCGCGCTCCTCGGCCTGGCTGAGGCCGAGGTTCCCGAGTTCGTCCGTGTTCATGTTGGCCATCACCTCAGGCGCGGGCCAGCACTCGCGGGCGAGCGCCTCGCGTTCCGTGAGCGAGCCGCTGCAGGCGGGCTTCACATCGCGCGTGTTGTAGAAGTGCACCAGACCGCTCAACGTCTTGAAGTAGCCGTTGTGCATGTAGGCCTTCACGAATACGCTATCCGGCCGGCGCGCCACGTTGCGCAACGTCGGCACCTTGTGCTTGCCGATGTTCTCAGCGGCAAACTTGCGCCAGTCCGGCCGTGTCGCAAGGAATGCGCCGAGACCTTCGTCCACCCAGCGCGGACCGGCGGGGTTGCTCACGGCCCGATACCACGGGTTTTCAGGATTGCGCGGAATCCCGAGATTATCGAAGGTGAAGTCGGTGAGAAGCGGCGGCTCCCCGTCCGGTCCTCGGTCCAGCGGGTGACAGGCTGAGCACTGGCCCCGCCCGGTGAAGAGCTCTAGGCCCGCCTGTTCTTCGGGCGACAGCGCGGCATCACCGGCGAGATACCGATCGAACTTCGATGAGAACGGATTCACCTCGCGCGAGCGTTCGTAGGCGGCAATCGCCGTGGCGATGCGATCGTAGGCCCGATTCGACGCGGCCCGATCCGGCGGCTTCATTTGCAGCGTGCCTGCAGGCAAGGCGCACGCGCCGTCGACGTCCGCCGGCCACGCGATATCGCAACTGCCCGGGAACTGTGACTCGAACGTGACGGGATAGCCGGCGGCGCAGACACGCCGCACCACGCAGCCCGTGTCAGGCAGGGCCTGTTCCACGGGGTTCACGAACGGTCCCTGCGCCTGCTCGGCAATCGGATCTCCGAGGCGCTCGCCCGTCGCCCGGCCATCCCAGAAGTTACCGCCAATGAACAGGGTCGAGTCGTCCTCGACGGTCAGGTGAAGCACCGGTGCCATGGCATAGGCGGCCGTCGGCGGCTTGCGGTTGCCGAACAAACCGCTGACGGATCCCTCGTAGACCGCCGGTCCCGCGTTGACGAGGGGGAGATCGCCCGTCCATCCCACCTGGGGAGCGTGACACGCCGCGCACGACTGGTTGCCTCCGAGCGAGAGCCGTTGATCGAAGAACACCGACTTGCCGAGTTGTTCGAGGGGGCTCAGCGCAGAGACGGCGGGCGTTCGCGGCTCAGAATGCGGCCGTATGCAGGCCGCACCGGCGATGACGACGGCGATCAGGACTCCCGAAACGGATCGCATGGCAAAGCGGCCAGGCTGGCCTATTCAAGCAAACTTCGCAGCATCCACGCCGTCTTCTCGTGTACCTGCATGCGCTGGGTCAACAGGTCGCAGGTGGGCTGGTCGCTCACGCTCTCCGCAACCTTGAATACCTGGCGAGCGGTGCGGGCCACCGTCTCGTGGCCTTCAACGAGCTGCCGAACCATGTCCAGCGCCTTGGGTGTGCCGTCCCCGTCCTTGATGGAGGAAAGCTGCAGAAACTCCTTGTACGTGCCCGGCGCCGGCAAGCCGAGCGCCCGAATGCGCTCAGCGACGTCGTCTACGGCAATGGCGAGCTCGTCGTACTGCGTCTCGAACATCACGTGCAGCGCCTGAAACATCGGCCCCGTGACGTTCCAGTGGAAGTTGTGCGTCTTCAGGTACAACGTATAGGTGTCCGCGAGAACGCGCGACAGGCCGTTCGCGATCTCCTCTCGCTTGTCCGCGTCGATTCCAATGTCGATGGTCATCTGGAAACACATCCTTTCCGAGTTGGGGGCTTGGAAACCACGCCCCCGAAGCGGCGTCTCGGCATCCGATCTGTCGTGGGACAGTTGCTCGACGCGGGCGCTTCGTCGATTGTTACACGGAACAGACTGCGCCGCGTGAGCGGGCGCCGTGCCTGCTGCCGTCCGCCACGTCCGCGCCACAGCGACAACCACCCACCGTCCTGAGGCGTTCATGGGCATCGCTCGCGGGCGCGATCGATCCTACGCTGCGCTGGCCGTTCGCCTCACCTCATCGAGCGCCGCGATCAGTTCGTCCACCGACGTCCGGCCGAACAGGCCTTCCGGCCCACGCGGCGTCAGGTCGGTGAACGGCGACTCGTACAGCCTTCGCGCGTCCATCACCCCGTGTTCGGTCAGGTGGTCCACGGTCAGGTTCACGAACTCGATCTGGTTGGCGCCCAGCGTTTTGCCCGTCGTCCAGCGACAGGCCGTCGGCGTCCACGCCGTAGAACCACACGTGGTCGGTGCCGCCCGAGTTGGTCCGGGTGAAGATCAGGATCGCGGTGGACACACCGGCGTAGGGCTTGAACACGCCGCCGGGCAGCGAGACGACGGCGTCGAGCTTCTGGTCCTCGACCAGCAGGCGGCGCAGTTCCTTGTGCGCCTTGCTGGAACCGAAGAGCACGCCGTCGGGCACGATCACCGCGGCTCGGCGGCCCCCGGGCTTCAGCAGCCGCAGGAAGAGCGCCAGAAACAGCAGCTCGGTCTTCTTCGTCTTGACGATCTGCAGCAGGTCCTTCGCCGTGTTCTCGTAGTCCAGGCTCCCGGCGAAGGGCGGGTTGGCCAGCACCAGCGTGTACTTCTCCTCCTCGCCCGCGTGGTCCTCGGCCAGCGAGTCGCGGTAGCGGATGTCGGGGTTCTCAACACCGTGCAGCAGCATATTCATGCTGCCGATGCGGAGCATCGTGTTGTCGAAGTCGAAGCCGTGGAACATGTCGTGGTGGAAGTGCTCGCGGAGCTTCCTGTCGCGCAGGAGGCTCGGGTGGCGTTCGCGCAGGTACTCGCCCGCCGCGACAAGGAAACCCGCCGTGCCGCAGGCCGGGTCGCAGATGATGTCGGTGGGCTGCGGCGAGGTCAGCTCCACCATCAGCCGGATGATGTGGCGCGGCGTGCGGAACTGGCCGTTCTGCCCGGCGGCGGCGATCTTGCCGAGCATGTACTCGTAGAGGTCGCCCTTGGTGTCGCGGTCCTCCATGGGGACGTTGTCCAGCATGTCCACCACCTTGGCCAGAAGCGCCGGCGTGGGGATCGTGAACCGCGCCCCCTCCATGTGCTTCGCATAGGTGGAGTCGTCGCCCCCGAGCTTTCGCAGAAAGGGAAAGACGTGCTCGGAGACGACGACGAACATCTCGGAGGGGGCGCGGTGCTTGAAGCGCGACCAGCGCAGGTCCTCGTAGGGACGGCCCCCGGACTTGCCGATGCCGTCCTTTCCCTTCGGGAACACCCGGCGCGCCATCGGCTCCCTGAGCCGGGCGGACTTGTTCTCTTCCAGCGTGTGCAGGTCGTCGAGCCGACGCAGGAAGAGCAAGTAGGTAATCTGCTCGATGACTTCGAGCGGGTTGGAGATACCGCCGGACCAGAAGGCGTTCCAGATCTGGTCGACCTGGCTCTTGATGGTCCCTGTGATCATCGAGCGCTCATTCTCACATGAGGGAGCGTTCGCCTGCGCTACAGCCGCCGGCCGGTGGCCGCGTCGAACAGGTGCAGCCGGTTCCGCCCCATTTTCAGGCCGACCTCGTCTTCGACCCGGGCGGCATCGCCGGAGGCCACCAGCACCCGCGTCAGCTCGCCGGTGGTGCCCGCCACGCGCACGTGCATCGTCGTTTGCGCGCCCAGGGTTTCGACCACTTCGACCGTGGCCCTGGCATCGCCCTCGCCCGGTGCGGTGACCTCGATGTCGTGGGGACGAAGGCCGGCAATCACATCGGCGCCACCGGGCACCGCATCCGCCAGGTCGATCGCAAACGCCGGCGTCGTCACGCGGGCCCGGTCACCCTCGCGAGACAGCCGCCCGCGCCACAGGTTCATCGCCGGCGACCCGACGAACCGCGCGACAAACGCGGTGGCGGGCCGCTCGAAGGTTTCGAACGGCGGCGCCACCTGCTCGATGCGGCCTTCGTTCATCACCGCGATGCGCGTGCCCAGCGTCATGGCCTCTTCCTGATCGTGCGTCACGTACACCATCGTCGCGCCCAGCCGCCGGTGCAGCAGCGCCAGCTCGGCGCGCGTGCCCACGCGCAGCAGCGGATCGAGGTTCGAGAGCGGCTCGTCGAGCAGGAACGCCCGCGGCTCGCGCACGATGGCACGGCCGAGCGCGACACGCTGGCGCTGGCCGCCGGAGAGCTGCGAGGGCTTGCGGTGCAGCAACTCCTCGATGCCCAGTGACGCCGCCGTGCGGGCGACGCGGTGGGCGATGTCGGCCTCGCTGGCGCCCCGCACCCGCAAGCCGAACGCCAGGTTCTGGCCGACGCTCTTGTGCGGGTAGAGGGCGTAGTGCTGGAACACCATGGCGAGGTCGCGCTGCTGAGGCGAGGCGTCGGTCACATCATTCCCGCCAATCATCAGGCGACCGCTGGTGGGTGCTTCCAGGCCCGCGATGAGCCGAAGCACGGTGCTCTTGCCGCTCCCTGACGGCCCGACCAGCACCAGCAGTTCGCCGTCGGCAATCTCGAGCGACAGGTCCTGCACGGCGACGTGGCCGTTCGGATAGACCTTGTGCAATTGCTGGAGAGAGATGGACGCCATGTCAGCCCTTCACCGCTCCCGACATGAGCCCGGCCACGATGCGCCGCTGCGCCACGAGGACGATCGCCGCCACCGGTGCGGTTGCCACGACAGCCGCGGCCAGAATCTCGCCCCAGGGCACCTGGTACTGCCCGCGGAAGAGGGCAATGGCTACCGGCACGGTGTAGCGCTCGGGCCCCATCGCGAAGGACAGCGCGAAGAGAAACTCGTTCCAGCTGTAGAGAAACGTCAGGATGGCCGTGGTCGCCAGGCCGGGCGCCGACAGCGGCAGCACCACCTCCCACATCGTCCGCAGCCGGCTCGCGCCGTCCATGAACGCCGCCTCCTCGAGCTCGGCTGGAAGCTGCCGGAAGAAGCCCACCAGCATCCAGATGGTGAGCGGCATGGCAAACGTCAGGTACGGCAGCACGAGCCCCGGATAGGTGTTGAGCAGGCCGACCTCGCGCAGCATCAGGTACAGCGGCGACACGATCGAGATTTGCGGGAACATCGAGACGGCCAGCACGAAGGCAAGCGTGACCGCCTTGCCGGGAAACTGCAGCCGCGCCAAGGCATAGGCACATCCGGCTCCCAGCGTGACCGAGAGCAGGGTCGTCATCCCCGCGACGATGAGGGAGTTCCTGATGGGCGTCCAGAAGTCGCGCGCGTCGAAGAGGGCACGGTAATGGTCGAGCACCAGGGCTTCGGGCACCAGTGAGGGTGCGGCGAAGAGCCGACTCTCGGGCGTGAATGACGAAATGACCGCCCAGTAGAGCGGGAAGAGCACCGCGGCCACGATGGCCGTGGTCACGACAGCCCAGCGCCAGGACGGCCGCCTCATGCCGCGCGCTCCAGGAACGCGCCGCTGCCGAACAGGCGGATGACTCCGAGCGCGAAGAAAAACGCCACGGCGAAGACGACAATCGAGAGCGCGGAGCCGAGGCCGAACCGCAGGTTCTGGAGGAGCGTGATGAAGGTGTAGAGCGCGATGGGCTCGGTGGCCGTGCCGGGGCCGCCTCCGGTCATGACGTAGACGAGATCGAACACGCGGAAGGCATCCAGCGAGCGGAAGAGCCCCGCCACCAGGAGTGCCGGCTTCAGCAGTGGCAGCGTGATGTCGGCAAACTGCCGCCACGCGCCGGCCCCGTCCACCTCGGCCGCCTCGTAGAGCGTCCGGTCGATGGTCTGCAGGCCGGCCAGCAGCAGAATCGCCACAAACGGCGTCGTCTTCCAGGCGTCGGCCAGCAGCAAGGGCACCCAGGCGGCCGCCGCGTCGGCAAACCACGTCGGTGTCCCGAGGCCCGCACCCGCCAGCAGCGCGTTGGCCAGCCCTCCCGGACTTTCGAACATGAAGCGCCAGACGAGCGCGACGACCACCGTGGGAATGGCCCACGGCAGCAGCACCGCGGTGCGGACGAGGCCGCGAGCCTGCGTCACGCGGTCGAGGGCCATGGCGAGCAGGAGCCCGCCGGAGAGTTCGATGACGAGGCTGGCCACCACGAAGAAGGCCGTGTGGCCGAGCGCCGTCCAGAACCGGGCCGCGCCAAGCGCCTCGACGTAGTTGGACACGCCCACGAACGGACGGCCCAGCCACGGCATGCGCAGGTCGTGAAGGTGCAGCGACTCCCAGAACGTCCACAGGATGGGAAAGAGCGCCACGAGGGCAATGATCGACAAGGCGGGCGAGGCGAGTGCCCAGGCGAGCCGCAACTCTCGCGAGGAGGTGCCGCCATCCGCGCGAGACGACGCCGCTGGGCGGCTCGTCATGATGGGCTCAGCTCCAGGCGGGCGAGCAGCATGCGCATAGCCGAGGCCGCTTCCTCCAGTGCCGGACGCGGATCCTGTTGCCGCGTGAGCGCCCGATGGAGCGACACCTGGAGGATCTCGGACAACTGGCTGTAGACGGGCGACACGGGACGGGGCACCGCCGCCTCGATGATGCGCCGCGCCTCGGACGGGGGAATGTCCAGCGCGCCGGCCAGCTCCGGCGTGTCGTACAGCGCCTGCCGTGGAGGAAACTGCCCGGCAACGGCCGCGCGCTCGAGCATCTGCTCGGGCTGCAGCAGGAAGTCGATCAGCCGGTAGGCATCGTCCGGTTGGTCGCTGTAGGCGTTGATGGCCAGCGTCGAACCGCCCAGGGCCGCGGTGGGTGCCCCGCCCGGGGCGCCCGGCATCGGCGCCACGGCGACCACGCCGGCGACTCTGGATTCGGACGCGTCCTCGAGCAGCGCGTAGGCGTAGGGCCAGTTGCGCATGAACACCGCCTGGCCGTTCTGGAACGCGAAGCGCGTCTGCTCCTCCTGCCAGGTGAGCACGGCCTGCGGCACGACTCCCTGCTCGTAGATCGCGTCGCGCATGAAGGTGAGGGCCCGGACGGATGCATCCGAGTCCACCACCACGCGGCCGGCTTCGTCCAGGATCGCGCCGCCAAACGCGCCGAGATGTTCCAGGAAGACCGTGACGAGGCCCTCGTAGCGCGCGCCCTGCCAGACGAATCCGAACGGCACGCCGCGGTCGCCAGTGGCACCGCGCGCGGTCTGGACGTCCTTCGCCATCCGCATCAGCGCGTCGAGATCGCGAGGCGCTTCCGCCAGCAGATCCGTACGCCAGTAGAGCATGCCAACGTCCACGAACCAGGGCAGTGCGTAGAGCGCGCCGTTCCACCGGTTGGCGGCGACGGTGGCCGCAAACAGATCGTCCACCGGCGGGTGGAATCCATCGATCGGCGCGATCCAGCCGGCAGCGGCGAACTCCGGGGTCCACACCACGTCGAGCTGCAGCACGTCCGGCTCGCTCACCCGTGCGTTGAGCCACTGCACGTAGAGCTGATGGCGCTGATCGGCGGCGTCGGGCGTGGGCCGGAGCTGCACGGCGATGCCGGGATGGGCCTGGCGAAAACGCTCGAGCTGGCGGCGGATGACCTCACCTTCGCGTCCGACCAGGCTGCCCGACATCGTGAGCACGCGCGAGTCTGATGCGCCACCGCACGCGGCGGCGGAAACCATCGCCGTCGCGGCGCACAGCGCGAGCGCGGCGATGCGCGGGAAGCGGTGCGGCATCGTGCGCCTACTCTATCGTGTTCGTTTTCGCGGCTGGCGGTCGGTCAGGGCTGGCCGCCGCTCGTGAGCGTCGTCGCCAGCTCGGCCACACCCTGCCGGAAGAGCTGCAGGATGTGCCCGTTGGTGCGGAAGTCGTCGAGGATGGCCGCGCGGCGGCTCGTCCTGAGGTCGCCAATCACATAGGCCAGCGTGGTGGCCATCACGGCGCCTTCCTCGGTGCCGGTGGCCTCGAAGCGGCGGCGGAACTTCTGCAGCACGGGCTCGAACGACGCTTCGTGCCACTGCTGGACGCCGGGCTCGAGCTGAAGGAACTCCCCCAGCGCCGCCGTGTAGTCGCTGCCCGCCGGCCGGTGCCAGAACGAGACGTCGGCGCCGAACTCCGCCACGGGCTTCGGGAGGTACAGCGTCGCTTTGGCTGGCACCTGGCGCTGGAGCGCGGGGTTGAAGCGCTGCACCTCGACGGCGGTCAGCGTGGTCCGACGCGTGATCTCGCCCATGGGAATCGCGCGTGGCGTGCGCATGGCGAAGATTTGTTCCTGCCGCACCTCCTCGCGCAGGCGCTTCGCGGTGATGGTGTTGCCGAACACCATCTCGGCATAGCGGAACGAGCGCATGCCGTAGGTCCGGTACAAATCGCGAAACCGCTGCAGGTCGATGTCGCGCAGGTTGTGGGCGAACTGCGACCCCATGAAGTACTGCTCGCGCGCGGTGGCGCCGCCGAGCCGCTCGCCGTTGATCAAGGTCCGGCCCACGTTCACGCCGCCCGAATGATGCTCCGACAAGGCCGGAATGAAGCTGCCGTACATCGTGGCCAGGATCGAGAGATACGCCGCGCAGTACGGTGCCTGCGTCGTCTGGTTGTAGGCCTCGATGACGGCCGGCGACATGCGGTTCAGGGTCTGCCAGTTGCGCGAGAGCCACTGGCACAGGCCGAGCGCGTTGGCACGTGAGCGGGCCGTGCCGTTGAGGCCCGACTCGAGAATGGCCTGCGAGAGGCCGAGGTCGGCGGGCACCCCGAACCGCTCGTAGATGCGGCCCCACTCGTCCAGGAACGGTCCGTACCGGGGCACGTTCGGCAGCAGGAACAAGCCGCGCGTCGGGTTGTGCAGCAGCGGCCCGGTCGTCGGCTCGAGCCGCCGTACCATCTCGTCCCGCCGATCGTTGAGCTTCACCGGCAGCGGCCGGTCGGGAAACGACGCCGCCAGCGACGGGTCTACCCAGACAGCGCCGCGCGCCCAGTCGCCCTTGGCGGGGAAGGTCGCAAGCAAACGGCCATCACGGGCGCTGCCATAGGCGATGCGGCCGTCGGGAATGGTGAAGATGTGCTGCCAGAACGGGTACGCGGGCCTGAACGCCTTCACGACCTCGATGTCGGCGTTCAAGCGGGCATCTACCGATATGGCGGGCGGGACGGCCGGCGTTTGCGCCGCCAGCCGCCCGGCCGGCACGTCGAACACCACACCGCCGGCTACGCCGGCGAGTACGGCCACGAACGACCAGGTGAGCGCAGGGCGATGGTGCACGGGGGCTCTGCAAGGCTTATCGGCCGGTCCATCTCGAACGTTGACAGGCCGCGCGACGACTGCACGCATCTTCGCGCACATGGCCGGAGCCTGCAAGGCCCGATGTGCACCTGAGCGGATCTTCCCCCCTCACGGCGGTGGTTGATACGGCAGGTGATAGTGAGGAAGGGCGAGCAGGTTGTCCCGGAAGACGAAGTCGGGGTGATCGCGGAAGTACACCGTGCCGTTCCGCATCCGGATGATCTCCTTGCCCGCCAGCACGAGGATGCCGGCGTCCTGCAGCGCGGCTATCTCGTGCGGTCGCGCATCGAGCCGCAGGATCCGGTCCACGGCGGCGGTGAGATCCGCCTCCAGACCACCGGCTTCGTAGTCCTGCTGAGCCTGGTCCACGAGCGCCAGCACTCGCGCATCCACGGCCTCGGCAATCTCGTCGGGCGTCGGGTCGCGGCCGAGCGCCTGGCGCAGGCGCTCGGTCTCTTCGCCGATGATGGCGGCGCCCTGGCTGGCCCGCACCTCGGCGTCGGTGGCCGCGCGAAGGGCATCGACGAGCGCGGCCCTCTGCTCGTCACGCTCGCGCCGGCTCACGATCAGGATCGCGTCGATGGTATTGCGCGTGAGGTGGATCTTCGAGGGCAGGTACAGCACCGGGTGCACGATTCGCTCGTCCCCGATCCGCTCGGCAGCCTGATCGAGCGTCAGGGCGACCAGGTTCGCCTCGCTGCGCGGATCGGTCGCCGCATCCACGAGTGCGAAGTCGCGGCGATCGGTTCCGGGTGCCAGTGCGGCAAGGTCGGCCGCGATGGTGCCGAGGTCACGCACGCGGTACCGGAGGCCATCGATGTGGCCATCGCCGTCGCGCGACTCGTCGCGCACCACGACGTGGGACATGACGGCCGGCGCTTTGTCGAGCACCGCATCACCATCGAACGCCATCCCCAGCTCGTCGATGACGACGCTCTGGACGAGCGCCACCACTTGATGGTCGGTCCGGTAGAACGGATCCCATCGCCGCTGAGCCACGGCCACGCGGTGGGGCAGCGCATCCAGGAACGTGGCGTCCCGGGCTGCATCCAGGCGATCGGCCGCCAGCGCCGAGGCCAGAGCGTCCACGCCCAGATCGACCAGGAACAGGATACCGAACAGCAGCGCGCCGGCGCCCGGGCCCGCCAGCACCGACACCACGATAATCGACGCGATGCCGAGCAGGGAATCCAACAGGTGTACGTCGATCTTCGACTCGGACTCCCAGGAGAGCAGCCCCTGGTCGACCTTCGGTTCGAGGAAGACCAGCAGGTTGAAGTCGGGGTCGGGCAGGATGTCCACCTGATACTCGCCGTGCACGTTGACGAGCAGACGTCCCGTCACGCCGCCGCCCGAATCGTGCTCAGGCCCGATGGTGACGCCCTTCAGTGTTCCAATCTCGTCGCTTTCCGGGTTCCCCGGATCCTCTCGCAGCGGGTGGTGGAAGATTCCGCTGCCGGGCGGATCTTCTTCGGCCATGCGAAAGAAGGTGTCCGGGCCCAGCCGGCCGAACAGCGCGGCCGAAGTCGAGAACGCGAGGTCGCGCCCATCGTCCAGGAAGTTCCGGGCGTCCAGGACGTCGCCTCTTGGCGCCAGAAAGGCGTCCGGACCGTTGCCGGTCTTCAGGGCCAGGTTGATGTAGGCGCCAAGCGCCGGCGCGTGGTTGGCGTCTCCCGGATGCGGGCGTAGCACGGCCTGCTGCACCGACTGCCCGCTGGCGACACCGAACGGGACCGTGCGGTCGAGTACCGCGCGGATGCGGGCGGTGATGTCGGCCACGTCGAGGCCGGCCAGGGCCAGGCCGAGCTGGGTCAGGGGGGCCAGCTTGACCAGTGCCAGCGACAGCCGGTGGTTGCGCTCGAAGCCGCGGTCGTCCACCTCGGCGGTCAGGGTCACCGCGAGCATCAGCCCGACGGTCACCCCGGCGCGCGCGGTGCCACTGGTGCGATCGAGAATGTCGGTGACGACGTCCACCTGCAGGTTGGCGCCGTCGGTATCGTCGAGCAGCAACTGGCACGTGAACGACCCGTCCACCGGATCCGGCAGAGCGGCCGCGGCCAGCGGGTCGTACAGCCGCTGGTAGTCGGCCGGCGGGTGCAGCGTGATCTGGACGTCCAGGTTTTCGTCGGGGTCGACGAGATCGATGACCGTGAGCAGGAGGCCCGCCTCGATCTGGGCCAGGAGCGTGTAGCGGAGATATCGCTCGGAGAGCAGTACCTCGATGTCGAAGCCGGAGCGCACGAGCGAGCGATCCACCATGGCCCACCTCCGATTGCCGGGAATACCGTGGGCTCAGAGTGTAGCCGAACGCCCGGCGCGGGCCGGGGCGCCAACCCTTTCGGGCCCGCCTCCGTCTACTCCCTCCGTGGGCGCCATCGCGCCCCGAGAGGTGTTCATGACTCGCCTGCTCCGCTCCACCATCCGTGCCACCTTTGCCCCGGGCCTCGCCGCCACGCTCGTCATCGCGGCCCTCCCGGCCTCGGCGCAGTCGCGCCAGGACGAAACCTTCGACCGCACGCTGAGCGTCCAGCCCGGCGGCACGCTCCGGCTCCGCACCTTTTCGGGACGCGTACACATCCGCGGTACCGACGGCAACCAGGTCGTGATTCACGCGGTCCGCCACGCCTCGGCCGACCGGCTGCGCGACATCCAGATCGAGGTCACCCAGAGCGGCAACACCGTCGAGGTCGACGCCAACCACCGCCTCGTCGCGCGCCGCAACGACAACGTCGTCGAAACCGACTTCGAGATCCAGGTGCCGTCGGATACGCGGCTGAACGTAAGTTCCTTCAGCGCCCCCCTCGAGGTGGAGAACGTGCGGGGGGATCACCACTTGAAGACGTTCAGTGCCGACATCCGGCTGAGCGCGAGCCGCTGGAACGACAACGACGGCGTGGATGCCGAGACGTTCAGCGGCGACGTGCGGCTGCGGCTGCCCGACAACGCCCGCGGCGGCATCGACTTCGACAGCTTCAGCGGCCGCTTCAACAGCGACCTGCCGGTAACGCTGCAGTCGAGCCGCCGACGCAGTTTCAGGGGCGACCTGAACGGCGGTGGCAGCGCGAGCTTCCGGGTGAAGACGTTCAGCGGATCAGCGGAAATCCGCCGGTAGGCGACCGCAAGACGGACCGCCGGGCGGGATTCTCAGCCGCCGCCCTTCAGCCCCCCGTTGCGGGTGCGCGCCTTAGCCGCGGCACCAGCACCAGCGCCGCGCCGTACACGGCGAGCGCCACGAACAGGGTCGCCGGCGTCGAATAGCGCAGGTCCACCAGCGCCAGCTTGAAGCCGATCGCGGCCAGCACCGGGTACGCCATCTTGCCGGCCGCGGAGAAGCGGCCCGGGCGATCGACCATGGCGCACCCCACGGCCACCAGTGAGAGAACTGCCGTCCGCACGGTGGCCAGCGCACCTGGATCCAGGTCCGGAAGCCCGAGGCCTCGGGCCGCGCCCGCCACGAGCAGCGTGAGCGCTCCGGCACCACCCGCGACGGCCACCAAGGCGATGACCAGGGCCGGCACATCCGTGGCACGTGGTCGCGGCAGGTCGCATCCCGCCGCCACGGTGCCAGTGAGGATGACCGCCGCCAGCATCACCAGCACGGCCGCCCCGCCCGGCTCAGAGACCACGCCGATGAACGCGGCGGCGGCCAGGTCCACCAGCCCGCTGGCCATTGTTGCCGCCGCCAGCGCCACGGCCGCGTGACCGCCCAACGAGACACGTCCTGAGCGGGACCAGGCCGCGGCCAGCAGCCCGACCAGAACGGTGAAAGCCACCGCGCGCGGCGCGCCGGTGAGCGCCGTCTGCAGGCCCACGAGCACGAAGGCGAGCGCGAGCGTGCTGTAGAAGTAGAAATTCAAGGCGCCCCGCGACTCGCGCGGCAAAAACGGGAACGACACCAGATAGGCGATGACTCCGAGGGCGACGAGCGCCCCGCCCAGGACGAGGCCACCCTCGCCGGCGGCCCGGCTCACCGCGAAGGCGCCGCCCACGGCCGCCGGCAGCACGAACACTGTCTGCACCACCTCGAAGACAATCACCTGGCGCCCGCGCACCAGCGTGCGGATGGCGATGGACGCGAAGTACGCCGCCAGCAGCGCGCCCTGGACGAACCACGCCGTCCCGGCCGAATCGGCGGGGGGGTCGGCCAGCGCGCGCGAGGTGACGCCGAGTACGCCCGCCACGGCCAGCGCACCGGTCAGCCACCGAAGGGCCTTCCACCCGCGCAGGTAGCCGAGCCACAGGGTCCCTGCGCCGAGCGCCGTGAAGTACAGCGAGTAAGGCGCCACCACGCCGACGCGCACCATCAGTGTGAGCCCGGTGAGCATGCCGCCCACCGTCCCCACCCAGGCCAGCGCCCGCAGGTTCGACTTCCAGGCTGAAGAGAGCGTCACGGCCGAGAACGCGGCGAGCGCCAGCGCCGCGCTCTCGCCGTCCAGCAACCGGAAGCGCATCGTCGCCTCGACGATGAGGGGGAAGCCGATGATGAGGGCGGTGCCGCCGTCGAAGAGCGCGCGCACGCGGTCGCCCGCCATCGCCGCGCGGTCAGACGAGATCACCCAGCCGGCGGCATAGATCAAGCCGAGCGACACGCCGGCGGCGGGGGGCCAGACGCCCGCATCGGTCAACGCCCGCAACAGGAACGCTCCGCCGAGGATGATGAACGCTCGACCGAGAGCGGTGGTCCACCGCCGGGCGTCGAAGCCAGGGACCGCGAGCGCCGGGGGCGGCGGCAGGCGTTCGACGGCCGGAACTTCTCCGTCGGAAGCGGGCGGAGGCGCGGCGCAGCCTTCGAGCGCCGAGAGGCGCTGCTCCATCGCCTCGAGCTGATGGGCGAGAGCGCGAACCTGGTCCTCGAGCGGAGTGGACGCGTGCACGCGTTATACCCTCCGCGGCGCCGGGGACCAACGAATGCAACCGCAGCGTGATTCTACCTCTGGTCCCACCGCGTGGGTGGATTGGCTCTATACTCTGCCCAGGCGGTCTGCGGCCCGCCGTACCGGTCCCCAACCCGTTCGCACCCGCCGCTCGCCAGGGGTATCGGTATGTCCGTGCAGGGCCATCCCAAGGCGCCCGCCGCCATCGAGCGCCGGACGTTCATCGACACGGTGCTGGGCATCGGATTCGTATCCACCGCGATATCGTTCGTCTATCCGCTGTGGCGGTACCTCATCCCGCCCGCGGCGGCCGAGCCGGTCACCAACAGCGTGATTGCCGGCAAGGCTGCCGAGTTCAAGGCCAATTCGGGCGCCATCGTCAAGTTCGGCAGCAAGCCCGCCATCCTCATTCGCCTGCCCGACGGGCAGTTCCGCGCCTTCTCGGCGGTGTGCACGCACCTGGACTGCACCGTGCAGTACCGCGCCGAGACATCCCAGATCTGGTGTGCCTGTCACAACGGCCTGTACGACCTCGCCGGCAACAACGTCTCGGGGCCGCCGCCGCGGCCGCTCGACGCGTTCTCGGTAAACCTGCGCGGCGAGACCGGGCAGGAAGAGGTCGTCATCTCGCGCACCTGACGCGCGAAGGGAGCGGACCGTGACACAGCAACTGATCGCGTGGTTGGACGAGCGGCTCGACCTGACCGCCATCAGGCACTTCGTCGCCGAGAAGAGCGTGCCAATCCACCGGCACAGTGTCTGGTACTACATGGGCGGCATCACGCTGTTCCTGGTGGGCGTGCAGCTGTTCACCGGCATTCTGCTGCTGCTCTACTACCGCCCCAGCGCGAGCGAGGCCTATGAGAGCGTGAAGTTCATCGTCACGCAGGTGGAGTTCGGGTGGCTCATTCGCAACATCCACAGCTGGTCGGCGAACCTGCTGATCCTGATGGCGTTCGTGCACCTGTTCAGCACGTTGTTCCTGCGCTCCTATCGCAAGCCGCGCGAGCTGACCTGGGTGAGCGGTGTGCTGCTGCTCTTCGTGATGATGGGCTTCGGCTTCAGCGGGTACCTGCTGCCCTGGAACGAACTGGCGTTCTTTGCGACGAAGGTGGGCACGGGCATCGCCGGCGCGGTACCGCTGGCCGGCGACTTTTTCGTGCGCTTCCTGCGCGGAGGCGACGAGGTGACCGGCGCGACGCTCACCCGCTTCTACGGTCTGCACGTCGCCATCCTGCCTGCGATCACCACGGTGATCCTGGGCGTGCACCTGCTCTTCATCCAGCGCCAGGGGATGAGCGTGCCGCCCAGCGTGGAGGCGCGCGAAAAGACCGGTGAGCGCACGCCGCAAATCCCCTTCTTCCCGCACTACGTGCTGCACGACGTCATGTGGTGGTACGTGGCCCTGGCGGTCCTGGCGGCCCTGGCGCTCTTCCTGCCATGGGAACTCGGTATCAAGGCCGACGCCTTCGCGCCGGTGCCCGCCGGCATCCGGCCGGAGTGGTACTTCCTGGCCATGTTCCAGGTGCTCAAGCTCCTGCCGGCACACATCCTGGGCATTGAAGGCGAGGTGCTGGGCGTGCTGGGCTTCGGCGCGGCCGCGCTCTTGTTGCTCGTGCTGCCGTTCCTCGATCGGGGCGCGGCCCAGGGCCGGTCGAGCCGGCTCGTGACCGCGGCGGGGGTGCTGGCTCTCGCCTACATGGTCGTCTTCACCATCTACGGCTATCTCGCCGCCTGACCGGACAGGAGCCATCATGCGAACACTCATCTTCCGCGTGTTCGTGGCCACGGCCGCCGCCGGGTACCTGCTGCTCGGCGGCACGAGCGCCAGCGCACAGCCGGCGCCGGCTACGGGCTGCGAAACCTGCCATCGCAACGAGCAGGCGCCCGGACTGGCCGCGCCGGCCCGCGACTTCACGCTCTCGGACGCGACCGCGGCTTCACCTGTGTGGCCTGCCACGGTGGCAATGGCGCCACCACCGACAAGGCTGCGGCCAAGGCGCCGGGCACGGGGTTCCGCGGCAAGCCGTCGGGCCAGCAGATCATCGCCGTCTGCTCGCGCTGCCACAGCGACGCGGCGCTCATGCGCAAGTACGCGCCCCGCCAGCGCGTGGATCAGGAGGCCGAGTACGCCACCAGCGTGCACGGCCAGCAGCTCGCCAAGGGCGACACCAAGGTGGCCACCTGCGTCAGCTGCCACGGCGCGCACGGCGTGCGGCTGGTCGCCGACGCGCAGTCACCCGTATATCCGCTGAACGTGGCCGCGACGTGCACGAAGTGCCACGCCAACACCGGCTACATGCAGGGCTACACGCTCAATGGCGGCCCTCTGCCCACCGATCAGGGCGCCAGCTACGCGAAGAGCGTGCACCATGCCGCGCTGGTGGATCGCAGCGACATGTCGGCGCCCACCTGTAACGACTGCCACGGCAACCACGGCGCCGCGCCGCCTGGCGTGGGCGCCATTACCAACGTCTGCGGCACTTGTCATACGATGTTCGCCACCAAGTTCGCCCTGAGTACGCACAGCCTCATCTTCGAGCGCGGGTGCGTGGAGTGCCACAGCAACCACGACATCGTGCAGCCCACCGACGCCATGCTGGGCACCGACCAGAACGCGCTCTGCTCCACCTGCCACGGCGACGGCGACAACGGGTTCAAGGCCGCCACCGCGATGCGCGCCGGCATCGAGGGCCTGCGCGGCGCCATCGCGCAGGCCCAATCGCGCGTGGTCTCGGTGGAGAACGAGGGCTTCGAGATGGGCGATCAGGTGTTGAAGCTGCGCGAGGCGGCCAATCATCTGACACTCTCCCGCACCGAGATGCACGCCTTCGATCCGGCGACGGTGCAGACCATCCTGGACGAGGGCATGGGGCTCACGGCGAGCGTGGACCAGGCGGCGGAGTCCGCCGAGCAGGAACTATCGTTCAGGAAGACCGGCCTGGCGATTTCGCTCGCCGCCATCCTGCTGGTGGTGGTGGCGCTGCAGTTGAAGATCCGCTCGCTGCACCCGCCGGCCTAGACACACGAAACGCCGGACGGACCTGGGCGACCAGGTCGATCCGGCGTTCGCGGGCGATCGACGGCTGGCCTTACTTCAACGAGAGCACGTAGGCAACGAGCGCATCGATGTCCTCCGGAGGCAGCGATGCGAACGACTTCATCGGCGGCATGGCTTTCTCACCGGCCTTGGCTTCAGCCCCCTTCGGGTCGGTGAGCCACATCTTGATCATGTCGGCGCTCACCCGCGCGCCGGTACCGTCCAGCGGGTGCTTCACATTGCCCTTGCCGGCCACGGCGTGGCAGATCGTGCACTTCTGGGCGGCAAACAGCTCCGCGCCCCTGGCCACCTTGGCGTCCTGCGCCGTGGCGGGCAGCCCCCAGAGCGCGACTACCGCACCGGCCATCAGCATCTGAATCGTTGATCGCATAGGTATGACTCCAAGCCCGTCCACGGTGCAAGGATCGATCCGTGGGACCGCAGACGGGTTCAGGCCCGTTTCTCGTGCTCGGCCACGGGTAACACCGTCGCTCTGGCGGAACTCCGGCGACCGGCGCACGTCGGGCTACGGTCCGGCCTCCAGGAACCGGTCGATCTCGTCGGCTCGCGCGAGAGCGTCGGCCTCGCCCAGCTCCACCATCCGGGCCAGGTAGTCGGGCTGGAACATCAGCAGGCTCAGCATGTCGTTCGACCGCGTCTGCCGGCTGCCGAGCCCGCGCACCAGGAAGCGGAACGCCCGCGGGAGGTCGGCCTCGAACTCGTTGGCCAGCCGGCCCAGATCGCGCGACGGGCGCAGCACCAGCAGGTCGATGTGCCGCCACGGACCGCGCTCGCCCTCGGGCAGGCGATCCACGAGTTCGTTGAACTGCTGCAGCCGCACGGCGTCGGCGTCGAGCAGGTCGAGGAAGATCGCGTTCATCAGCACGCCCGCTACCTGCGCCGGCGGAGGGTAGCTGCCAGTGGCGCGGCGCTCCGCATCGTCGTAGGCGCCGGCAAACCGCGTGGAGACCGCGACGATGCGGCGGGCGCCCAGGTGGATGGCCGGCGAAAGCGGCGCGGTGAGGCGAATGCCTCCGTCGCCGTACCACGCACCCTCCACTTCCACCGCCGGGAAGAAGAACGGCAGCGACGCCGACGCCATCACGTGGTCGAGCCGAAGGCACCCGCTCTCGCGGTGAGGCGTCGGCGATTCCCAGCCGAGCACCCCGCAGCCCTCGCGGTGCTCCACCCAGGTGACCGAACGGCCGGTGGTGTAGCTCGACGCGGTGAGCGCTGCGGCATCCAGACGGCCCGCGTGCAGGTTTCGCGCGATACCCGGCAGCCGGCCATGCTCGTCGGGCTGCAGCGCGCCTTCGAGAAAGGTCCGCAGCGGGGCGGTGTCCACCATGCTGCGCACGCGCGGCGCCTGCGGCGAGCCCCCGGAGAGCAGCCGCGCGCCCCAGCCGGAAACACGGGATGACAGGCCCAGCGGGCCGACCTTGAAGACCTTGTCGATCCTCAGGCCCAGCCACAAGTCGGTCAGGTGCGCCACCGAATCGGCAAACGAGCCCGGCCGCGACGCCAGGTGGACGGCATTGATGGCGCCTGCCGAAACACCGGTGAGAATACCGGGCGCCAGGTCCGGGTGGCGCGAGGCGATGAAGCGGAGCACGCCCACTTGATAGGCGGCCCGGGCGCCTCCGCCGCCCAGCACGAACGCCAGCGATGGACGGCTCGTCACCGGCACGGCGTCAACGCGGCCCCGCCGGGTTCGTCGCCATTGGGAAAAAGCTTGCGCTGGTTCGCCCTGTGATCATCGCGTCCTTACGATCTCGGCCGCCTCCGGCTCCCGTTTACCGTCTGCGCGTTGGCGCGCGCCGGTCGCCGATTGCCGGCTACGATACCACCCGTGTTCGACCTTGTCGGCATCGGCGCCAGCTTTGGCGATGTATCCTGAGTGCGGGACATCCTCAAATGGCACACGAAGTCGAGCTGTTCAACTATGTCGGCGGCACCTGGCAGCGCTCCCAGGCGCGCGATCGCCTGCACGTCACCAATCCGGCCACGGGCGCGAAGCTGGCCGATGTTCCGCTCTCGCCGGCGCAGGAGGTGGACGCCGCCGTCCGCGCGGCATCCGCGGCCTGGCCGGCCTGGCGCCGCGTGCCGGCCACCGAGCGCATCCGGTTCCTCTTCACGCTGAGACAGCGGCTCGAAGACGCGCTGCCGATGCTGGCGCGCACCATCACCGAGGAGTGCGGCAAGACGCTGGCCGAGTCGGAGGGTGAGATTCGCCGCGGCATCGAGAACGTCGAGGTCGCGGCCGGCGCCCCGACGACGATGATGGGGGCGCTCAGCGAAGACATCGCCTCGGGCGTGGACGAGCTGATGATTCGTCAGCCCGTCGGCGTGGTGGCCATCATCACGCCGTTCAACTTCCCCGGCATGATCCCGCTGTGGTTTCTGCCCTACGCGCTCGCCTGCGGCAACACCGTGGTGCTGAAGCCCTCCGAGAAGACGCCGCGGACCATGGCGGCGGTGATGCAGATCGTGGACGAGCTGAAGCTGCCTGGCGGGGTGGTGAACCTCGTGCACGGCGGCAGGGAGGCCGTGGAGGCGATCTGTGACCACCCGGACGTGAAGGCCGTCTCGCTGGTCGGTTCCACGGCGGTCGCGCGCAGCGTCTATGCACGCGCCACCGCGGCAGGCAAGCGGGCGCAGTGCCAGGGTGGCGCCAAGAACCCCATCATCATCCTGCCCGACGCCGACATGGACATGACCACGCGCATTGCCGCCGACTCGGCGTTCGGCTGCGCGGGGCAGCGCTGCCTGGCTGCGTCGGTGGCCATTACCATCGGCGAGGCGCGCGACCAGTTCATGCCGCGCATCGCCGAAGCCGCCTCCGCCCGCAAGGTGGGGAACGGCCTGGATGCCGGCATCGAGATGGGCCCGGTCATCACCGAGGAAAGCCGCGCCCGTATCGGCGCCCTCATCGAGTCGGGCCTGCGCGACGGCGCCACGGCGGTGGTGGACGGCAGGGGGTTGAAGGTGAACGGCGGCGAGCGCGGCCACTTCGTCGGCCCCACGGTGCTCGACGGCGTGAAACCAGGGACGGAACTGGCGCGCACCGAGATCTTCGGTCCGGTGCTGAGCGTGATGTACATGTCCACGGTAGACGACGCCATTGCCTACGTGAACAGCCAGGCCTACGGCAACATGGCGTGCGTCTTCACGCGGAGCGGTAACGCCGCCCGCCGGTTCCGCTACGAGGCCGAGGTCGGCAACGTCGGCATCAACGTCGGCGTCGCCGCCCCGATGGCCTTCTTCCCGTTCTCTGGCTGGAAGGAGAGCTTTTTCGGCGACCTGCACGCGCAGGGATCGGACGCCATCGACTTCTACACGCACAAGAAGGTTGTCGTGGAGCGGTGGCCGGCCGAGTGGACGCGGAAGTTCTAACGCCGATGGCGGAGAGGGCGCGGACCGGGCCGGGCCGCAGATGAGGCGGGGAGGGCCGGTGCGCGGTAGCGCGGACGACAGCGGAACTCCCACGCGGGCCCTGCCGAGCGTCAATGCCTGCCGTTCTGGCGCGGCAGCCGTGTGGTAAGGTCTCGCGTCACCCGATGCTGAATCGCTGGCTCGCCCGTATCGGGCTCGTCACACCCGAGCAGCGGGCGTGGGCCTGGTACGACTGGGCCAACTCGGCCTACTTCACCACCGTCATCACCGCGGTTTTCCCCAGCTTCTTCGCCACCTATGCGGCGGCCGGGATGCCCGCGGCCGAGGCCACGGCCCGCTTCGCCGGCATCACGACCGTCTCGGTCGCCGCGGTCGCCATCACCGCCCCCGTGCTCGGCGCACTGGCCGACTACAGCGGTAACAAGAAACGTCTCTTCGGCATCTTCCTCATCGTCGGGATCCTCAGCTGCGCCGCCATGGTCCTCATCGGCGAGGGCGACGTGGCGCTGGCTTCCACCTTGTTCTTCATCGGCAACATCGGGGTGTCAGGATCTCTCGTCTTCTACGACTCGCTGCTGCCGCACGTGGCCCGGCCCGAGGAGACCGATCGCGTGTCGGCCGCCGGCTACGCGCTGGGCTACGTGGGCGGGGGCACGCTGCTCCTGATCAACCTTGCCTGGATCCTGCAGCCGCAGTGGTTCGGTTTCGGATCCACGACCAGCGCCGTCAAAGCGTCGTTCCTGTCCGTGGCGGTGTGGTGGGCGATCTTCTCGCTGCCGCTGTTCCGCCGGGTCCCCGAGCCGCCAGTGCGGCTCGACCCCGGCGATGTCCGACACGCCTCGGCGATCAAGGGCGCGTTGGTCCGCCTGGGCCACACCTTTCGTGAGATTCGCCGCTACAAGCAGGCGTTCCTCTTCTTCCTCGCGATGCTGTTCTACCAGGACGGCATCCAGACCATCATCCGCATGGCCGCGGTGTACGGCGCCGAGATTGGCATCGAGCAGACGTCGCAAATCGCGGCGTTCGTCATGGTGCAGTTCCTGGGCATTCCCTTCGCGATTCTGTTCGGGTCGCTCGGCCAACGCATCGGCACCAAGCGCGCCATCTTCGTCGCCATCGCCGTCTACGCCCTGGCCACCATCCTCGGCTATTTCATGACGACGGTGACCCACTTCTTCATCCTGGCAGCGCTGGTAGCCACGGTGCAGGGCGGCGCGCAGGCGCTCAGCCGCGCGCTGTTCTCACGAATGATCCCCGTGAACAAGACGTCCGAGTTCTTCGGCTTCTTTGCCGTGGCCGAGCGCTTCGCCACCGTGCTCGGGCCGCTCGTCTTCACGTTGAGCGTGGCCGTTACCGGCTCGAGCCGAACGGCGGTGCTGGTGATTCTGCTGTTCTTCGTGGCGGGCGCGTGGCTGCTGTCGCTGGTGGACGAGGCGGAAGGGCTCCGCGCCGCCCGCGAGGGCTGAGGGCCACGTGCGCGTCTCATTCCGCACCGCCGCTCGTATACTGCGTGTCAGCATGCCCAGGCACACTCGACCGGCCGTCCTTCTACTGCTCGTCACCGCCGCGGCGTCGCTGGCGTGGCCGACGCCCATCCACTCCCAGCCGCCAGCGTTCGACCTCGTCGTTCGCGGCGGCCGTGTCGTGGACGGCACGGGCAGCCCGTGGTTTATTGCGGACATCGGCATCCGGGGCGACACGATTGCGGCCGTGCGGCCGCGGCTCGACCCGGGGGGCGCGCGCGTCATCGACGCACAGGGACTTGTCGTGTCGCCCGGCTTCCTGGACGTCCACTCGCACGTCGAGGCGCGCCAGGACGGCCAGGACGTCATCGGAAACCCGGCCGCCGAGAACAACGTGCGCCAGGGTGTGACGACCGTCATCGGGAGCCCGGATGGTGGAGGCTCGGTGCAAGTAGGTGCGTTCCTGGCGAAGGTGGCAGCCGCCCGGCCGGCCATCAACGTCGGTACGTTCATCGGCCACGGCTCGGTGCGCAGCGCGGTCGTCGGCCAGGCGAACCGCGTGGCGACCCCGGAGGAACTGGACCGGATGCGCGACCTGGTGCGGACCGGGATGCGTGAAGGCGCCCTGGGCCTCAGCACGGGCCTGTTCTACGTACCCGGCAACTACGCGCCGCTCGACGAGGTGGTCGAGCTGGCCCGCGTGGCCGGCGAGTGGGGTGGCATCCATCAGTCGCACATGAAGGACGAGGCCGCGCACGTGCTCGACAGCGTGCGCGACACCATCGCCATCGGCGAGCGTGGCGGCCTGCCGACGCAGGTGACGCACCACAAGATCATCGGCAAGGCGAACTGGGGCAAGAGCGTCGAGACACTCCGGCTGATAGACGAGGCGCGCGCCCGCGGCGTGGACGCAACGATCGACCAGTATCCGTACACCGCGTCCAGCACGTCCATTCAGGGCGGTCTCGTTCCCCAGTGGGCCCAGGCGGGCGGACGCGAGGCGATTCTGGCCAGGCTTCGTGACGAAACCACCAGGGGCAAGGTGCTGGCGGCAGTGGCCACGGCCATCGAAATGGATCGCGGCGGCGGGGATCCGGCCAACGTGGTTCTGGCCGCGTGTGCGTGGGATCCGAGCCTGGCGGGCAAGAGCCTGGCCGACGTGCTCCGCGACCGCGGCCGGCCGGTGACCATCGCGCGGGCCGCGGAGCTGGTGGTTGAAATTGTCGAGCAGGGCAACTGCAGCGCCATCTTCCACGCGATCGACGAGGAAGACCTGGTGCGCATCATGCAGCACCCGGCGACGATGATCGCGTCCGACGCCGCCCCCGGTATCCCGACGTTCGGCAAGGACGTGCCGCACCCGCGCGCCTATGGCACGTTCGCCCGCGTGCTGGGCCGCTACGTGCGCGAGAAGCACGTGCTCACGCTCGAAGACGCGGTGCGCAAGATGTCGGGTTTTCCGGCCGCGCGGCTCGGCCTCACCGACCGTGGCCTCCTCCGCCCGGGCATGAAAGCCGACGTGGTCGTGTTCGACCCGGCGACGATCGTCGACAAGGCCACGTTCGAGAAGCCGCACCAGTATGCGGAGGGCGTCAAGGCCGTCATCGTGAACGGCGAGGTGGCCATGGACGGCGGGCAGGTGACGGGTGCTCGCGCCGGAAGGGCGCTGCGCCGAAACGGGTCTTAGCCGGAGCGGCGGGGGAGCCGATGACGAGAGGTCATCGCCGTCACCCTCGCCGGCGAATCTTGTCGAACGCCGCGTTGCCGATGGCGTAGCGGCGCCAGTCCTTGTAGTCGAAGTGCCACCACTCCTCGGGGTTCACCGCGAAGCCCTCCGCCTCCATCAGGCGGCGGAGCAGCGCGCGGTGCCACCGCTGCAGGCTCGTGCCGCCGGGATAGAACGCATAGGCGCGTGGCGTCGACTCGTCGTAGGTGCTCGGCATTTCGATGACCGCGCCGGTGCGAAGGTCGTACAGCGTCAGATCGACGGCCGCGCCGCGGTTGTGCCGCGAGCCCTGCGCGGGGTTGGCGACCAGCCACTTCCTGTCCGGCGGCGTGGCGTCCCAGAACGCCTTCGTCACGTACCACGGGCGGTAGCCGTCGTGCACCAGCAGCCCGTAGCCAATCGGTGCGAGTGCCTTCTGCACGCGAGCCACCGCTTCGGCGGCGGGGCGCTGGAGGAATGCGCGCGGCTCGGCGTAGAAGACCGAGCCGAGGAAGTTGTTCGTGGTCGCGTAGCGGATGTCGAGCTTGATGGACGGGTCGAGCGTCACCAGCTCCACCAGATCCGTAGGGAGAAAGGATCCGGCTTCCGCCGGAGGCGTGGTGACACGCGCCTCCTTCAGCACCTCGGCCACGGGCCGCACCGGCGCGACGCGCAGTTGCCCGGAGCCGTCCTCCGGTCCCACCTGCAGACGGAGGTAGGCGATGCCGCCGATCGTGACCTGCGTGGCGCGTCCACTACCCGTCCGTGTGAACGACGGCGGCGGCGACATGGCGTCGATGGCGACGGCGTCGCCTCGGTCGGCAATGGCCATCAGCCTCCCGTCGCGTTCGATCACATAGAGATGGGTCGCGGGACGCGCCGGCGTCGCGGTCGACTCGTACTCACCGATCAGTCCAAGCCAGTCGGCCGGCGGCGGCGCGGGCCTGGGTGCCGACGGCGCTTCCACCTCGCGCGGCCATGTCGGCGCCTGCTCCTGGGCGCGGGCCATCACCGCGCCGGTGCCGACGATCAGGGCCATGAGACACGCACGGGTGCGGAGTTGAAGTGAAGTCGTCATCAAGTAATCCCCCGCCGGCGGTAGCCGGGTTGACAGTGCGCGTGGCGAGCGGATGCGGTATTTCGCCGGCTGTCGGGATTCTACTGGACGCCCAGCGTACGACGCGAGGGCGACGGGCTCAGCTCACCGCCCGGCGGCCCGGGCCACCCACAACGAGGCGATATGATGGGCCAAGGGCTCGGAGCCTCCTGACCCTGCCGCCATCTTCCATCGCTCCCCGTTCGCCTGCCTGCCCGGCTCTCGCCGCACGGCTGGGGTTCGGTCTGCCGGCGGCGATCGTCGTCCTGGCCGCCGGTCTCGCTGGCTTCCTCCTCCCCGCGCTCGCACAACCCACGCGACCCATCGTCTACGTCATCCCCATCGACGGCGTCATCGACCTTGGCCTTGCGCCCTTTGTCGATCGCACGCTGAAAGAGGCGGGGGAGAATGGCGCCGCCGCCGTGGTCCTCGAAATCGACACCTTCGGCGGGCGCGTCGACGCTGCCGTCGTGATCCGGGACGCGCTGCTTCGCTCGCGCGTGAAGACCATCGCGTTCGTCAACAAGCGCGCCATCTCGGCGGGCGCGCTGATCGCCCTGGCGGCCAACACCATTGTGATGGCCGAGGGCGGCACCATCGGCGCCGCGACACCGGTGACGATGGCGCCAGGGGGGTCGGCCGAACCGGTTGCCGAGAAGACCGTGTCTTACATGCGCACGGAGTTCCGATCCACCGCCGAGGCCAGGGGCCGGCCGCCCGACCTGGCCGAGGCGATGGTGGATGCCGACATCGAGGTGAAGGGCATCAGCGAGAAGGGGAAACTCCTGACGCTGACCACGGCGCAGGCGCTCGAACACAAGGTGGCCGACCTCGGCGCCGACTCTCTCGAGGCGCTGCTGGCGGCGGTGGACCTGGAGGACGCCGAGGTACGCCGCCCGCGCCAGACCTGGGCCGAAGGGGTGGTCCGCGCAATCACCAATCCGATCGTCTCGTCCATCCTCATGGCGGTTGGTGTGCTCGGCATCATCATCGAGATCCAGACGCCGGGCGTCGGCCTGCCCGGGGCGGTTGGCATCCTCAGCCTCGGCCTTTTCTTCGGGGGCCACTGGATCGTCATGCTGGCCGGCTGGGAGGAACTGCTGCTGGTCGCCGCGGGCCTCGTGCTGCTCGGCATCGAGGTATTCGTCACGCCGGGCTTCGGCGCGGCCGGCATTCTCGGCACGCTCGCGCTCGTCGGGGGTCTGGGCCTCAGCATGGTTGGCGCGGGCGCGGCGTGGGAGATGGTAGTGATCGCCGCCGGTCGGGTGGCCGCCTCGCTCCTGCTGGCGCTGGCGGGTGCCGTGGCCATGGCCGGGGCGCTGCCACGCCTGCGTCTCATCCTGAAGGAGGCACTCACCGCGAGTGAGGGCTACGCTTCGCCGCCGGCGTCCGACTCGCGGTGGCTCGGCCGTCATGGCACTGCCATCTCGACGCTCCGGCCGGCCGGCATCGCGGACCTCGACGGCGAGCGCGTCGACGTCGTGTCGGAAGGGACGTTCATCGACGCGGGCGAGCCCATCGACGTGATTCACGTGGACGGAAACCGGATTGTCGTCCGGCGCACTCGCGCCGGTCAGACGGAGGGATCAGGACATGGGAGCTGAAGGAGAACTGCTGGGCGCCGGCGCGCTGCTCGTGCTGACGGTGGCGGCGCTGGCCCTCGTCCTCTACCTGGTGCCCGTGCGGCTCTGGGTGGCCGCGTGGGCGTCGGGCGCATACACGGGGCTGATGACGCTCGTCGGCATGCGCCTGCGGCGCGTGCCCCCCGCTACGGTCGTCACCGCACGAATCAGCAGCGTGAAGGCCGGGCTCGACATCCCTCTGAACGACCTCGAGGCCCACTACCTGGCCGGCGGCAACGTGGTGAACGTCGTCAACGCGATGATCTCGGCCGACAAGGCCAACATCACCATGCCCTTCAAGCGCGCGGCGGCCATCGACCTGGCGGGCCGCGACGTGCTGGCCGCGGTGAAGATGTCGGTCATCCCCAAGGTGATCGAAACGCCGCGCATTGCGGCCGTGGCCAAGGACGGCATCCAGCTGCACGCCTTCTGCCGCGTAACCGTGCGCACCAACCTCGACCGTCTCGTCGGCGGCGCGGGCGAGGAAACCATCATCGCCCGCGTGGGCGAGGGCATCGTCAGCACCATCGGATCGTCCGAGACGCACAAGCAGGTGCTCGAGAATCCCGACCACATCTCGAAGCACGTCCTGGCCAAGGGGCTCGACGCGGGCACCGCCTTCGAGATCCTTTCCATCGACATCGCCGACGTGGACGTGGGCGAGAACATCGGCGCCAAGCTCCAGATTGCCCAAGCCGACGCCGACAAGCAGATTGCGCAGGCGCGCGCCGAGCAGCGCCGCGCCATGGCCGTGGCGCAAGAGCAGGAGATGCGCGCCAAGGTGGTGGAAGCCGAGGCCGAGGTGCCGAAGGCCATGGCCGAGGCGTTCCGGCAGGGGAACCTGGGCATCATGGACTACTACCGGATGAAGAACATCCAGGCCGACACGACAATGCGCGATTCGATCGGGCGCGGCGAGGAGACGCCGCCGAAAGGATCGCAGACCTAAGGGCGCGGCCGTGGAGAGCTTCCTCCTCTTCCTCGTGCTGCTGCTCATCTCGGGCGGCGTGTGGTTCATCGACCGCCTGGGCCGGGCCGCGCAGGCCCGCGAGCAGGGCCCGCCGCCGCTGCCGCCGTCGGCCCGGATGCCGCGGCCCCGGCGTAGCGAGGCGCCGCTCGGCACGGCAACGCCCGAGGTCATGGTCGCTGCCGCGTCGGCGCGAGTATCGATGCCCGTGTCGGGCGCCATGCGCGAGCGAGTGCGCCGTCACGACGTGCCCCGACCCATCGACCGCATTCGTCGCCAGGCGTCGCGTGCCCGGCACATCAGCGTGGCGCGCGCGCGGAACGGCATCGTGATTTCGACGATTCTCGGTCCCTGCCGGGGGCTGGAGCCGTTCGACTAGAGAGCTTCGAGGCAAGGCATGCCTTGCCCGACGCCGGGAGGCCCATAATCGAACGGATGACCGGCTGGCATGCTGCCACTCCTGCACGAGAACCAGGTCCAGGGTGTGGACATGGCAAACCGGGCGATCGCCTTCACCGAAGAACCCGAGGACGCGGCGCTGGCGGACGACCTGCTGGCGTGGATGGCGCGCGCCCGTGCGGATTTCACCGGGACCTTCCGCACGCTGTCCCCCACCGACCCGGCACCGACAGAAACGCGACAGGACGCCGACTTCGAGGCCTGGCTCGGGCGGTGGCGTGCGCGGCTCGGGCGACAGAGGCAGCCGGCCCACGAGGTGGTGAGCTTCCTTGACCCTGAACTTCACCATTCTTTCAATCAGACCCAGAGGCATTGGCTTGTCGATGGGAAACCGGACCGAGCCCTTCGCGCCTTTGTACCGAGACAGCTCGTCATTGAACCTCTGGATACCGGACGGCGCGGGGTAGAACCCTATATGGTTCTTGAACGCCGCGAAATGGACGAGATTCCCGTTCAAAACGAACGTAGGGATTCGGTATTCCCCCTGACTCTCCGTTGCAGATACCGATGGTCGAGGAAGTTCCGTGGATCCTCCGTCACTCGTCCCGAGATCAGACGAAGGGACGCGCGGCAGAGAGGGGCTCGTCGGCGTCAGCGGCCAGCCGCGCCCTTCAGCGGATTGACCCACGACAGGCCGGGGAATCTCGAGAAGTCCCGGTCCGTTGTATACAGCGTGGCCCCGTGCTCCACGGCAATGGCCGCCAGCGCAGCGTCCATCGCGAGTGGACCGGCAGCCTGGCCATCGTCGAGCAGCCGCTGAAGCAGTATCCAGTGCCGGTCTCCGGGGTCGATCACGCCCACACCGGGTTGCGCCAGCCACGAGGAGACGATGTCGTCGGCTTCGGACAGGGTGAGCGGCCGCTCGAAAACCCGCGAGCTGGTGGAGATGCGGATGAACGCCCAGAGGGTGACCCAGGCGAAGCGCACCAACCGCGAGCCGGAGAGTTCGCGCTCGAGCCAGTCTCGGCTCCGCTCGTGATCGGCCGAGCGCGGGTTGTACGCGTGCAGCAGCAGGTTCGCGTCGACGAGGATCACCGGTGCAGCGGCCCTTCAATCCGGTCGAGCAAACCCCCGACATCGTCCAGTTGAACGCCCGGCTGCACCGCGCCCAGGTCGCGGGCCTTCACGTGGAACGGAGCGCGTGCCGCCAGGCTGGTGGTTGCAGCCAGACCACGGCGCAGGGCGTCGTTGACCAAGTCGCGGAACGACCGGCCGGTCTTCCGGGTCTGGGCCTTGATCTTGGCCGCGACGTCCTCGTCCAGCGTCAGCGTGGTGCGCACATCTTGATGCTACGCAGGCAACATCATGATGTCAATGATGATCTCCCGCCTGATACGGAGGGCTCTCGGCACTCCGGGGCCTTATGGGGCCGCCTCACACAACGCCCGTCACGATGTCGTGGAGCAGACTGCCGGGCGGAATCTGGCCCATTCGCCAAGTAAGCTTGTGCATTGGTGGATCCGCGGCCCGCAAGACCTGCCTGGCCGCGTCGTCGGCCGGCGCGAGCAAATCCATGAACTGAGCGGCATGACACGCATGTGCCGTCACTTTGGCGGTCGCGTCCCACGCGTCCCGGAACCGGGAGTCGCGCCGGTAGAGGGATGCAAACAGGTAGTGGAACAAGAAGTACGCATACCCGCGCGTTACGAGCAACTGGTCGTCGAGAAACACATCGGTGGTCTCCGTCGAGGCAAGAATCTCAGCCGTCGTCGAAGCCGGCAGAGCCGTCAGCGGCCCCAGCCGTTCGAACAGACCGACGTATTCCTTCGCCAAGGTGGCCGCCAAGTAGCCGCTGTTCAACGAGGCCATGAACCAGTTCGCCATCATGCGGTCGGGGCCCGGCGAGGCGAACGCGAAGAACTCTCCAGGCATGTCGGTCAGCCACGCCGACAAGGGCCTGCGGCACCACGTGGTGGCATCCGCCCAGACGCCGCCATGGCGGGCGAGCACCTGCAGGCGAATCGCATTCGCGTAAACCTGTGGCGAGGTTCTCAAGAGCGCGTCAGTCGGTATCGCAGTCCGATCCAGGTGCTCCCAGACGCTGTGAGCATCCAGGAACACCAAGTCCCAGTCCGGGTTCATGCTCGTCCAGGACTTCAGGCATTCCCCGACGACCGGTGGCATTTCTCGGCGCCCCTGCCACCAGTGGAACCAGACGCGGCGAGGAATGTCAGCGAGCATCCGTCCACGCCCGAATGCGCTGCTGTGCGGCGACGACGTTGTTCGTGATGGTCTGGCGCATCGCGGGGGTGCTCTTGAGCAGCGCGTCCAGCAGCGGCACCGGGTCGCGTGGCAGGTCGGCCACCGACAGATGGCAAGCGCCCAGTTCCAGGTCGTTCATCAGATTGCGGTATTTGTGATGCCAGCCCAGGGCGATGACGGGCGTGCCGTGCGAGAGGCAACTAATCAGTCCGTGGTATCTGCTACAGATACACACGGACAGGCTGGCGATGAGGGAACGAATGGTCGTCGCATCGGAGGCCGTGAAACACGGGATGCCCAGGTCCCGCATGAGCACCAGGTCGCGGTCGGTGTTCAACATGTGCGAGACGCCTACCACGTTGAAGCCGCGGCTGACGCCGTAGTCTCGGAAGCGGGCAAGCGCATCGACGTAGTCTTCGCTCCGCCGGAGCGGGGTGATGCCGGGTTCGACGCATCGCTGACTCGGAATGATGCCCATCAGCGGCTTGGTCGGATCGGCCAGGCTCCGCTCGAGCCACGGGCGAGCGGCCTCAGGGGTTGCGGGTGGGTAGAGGAAGGCGAGATCGGGACAGTAATCGGCTAACTGGCGGTCCAGGAGCCCGTTGATGCACTCGGCAGAAAACCTGTCCCGAACAAGTACGGTCGCGCCGTTGACCAGTGTGGCCAGCGCGTTCCGGTGCTGTCGTTCGAAGGCGCCCCATGTCGCAGGCAGGAACACGACCTTCGCGTTGCGGAAGTGTCGATGAAAGCGGATGGAACGCTCGAGCCGTTCGAGGAGCGTCGGCTGCGGCCAGGCATCTGAATACTGGATGCTCCCGAGCACGAAGATGGCGTCGATCGAATCGGCCGACTGGATCACGTCTGCGGAGATCTCGCCGTGGCCCACGCGATGGACGATCTCAAAGCCCAAGGACGAGATGAGCGCCTCGGCGACGTGCCGCATCATGACGTCGCCGAGGTTCTCGATCTCGCCGCCGCCCTTGAGGATGGCCCTTCGCTTGCGCGAGACGGGGGACATGAAGCGCTTCAGGCCGTCAGTCCAGGCCATTGAACTGCATCGCGGCTAGATTGTATCGAAAGCAGTCTGAAGCGCCTTCGCCGGGCCGATCCACCACAGGACCTTTCGCAGGCTCCATCGCGACTGGACCGTGCACGAGCACCCCGGCGTCAACCGGCAGCTCTTCCGGTTTAGAATCGACTTCGTCATGCCCTTCAACACCATCCGCGGCTGGCTGGGGTTCGCGCGCGAGCGCCTGCACGCGCCGGAGCAGGCGCCGCTCCGGGACCTGGTGGAAACGCTGGAGCACCTCGAGCCCGCCCGTGCACGGCACCTGGCGCGCTTCGCGTACATCCTCGGACGGGTCGCGCGCGCGGACCTGCACGTGAGCGACGAAGAGACGCGCGCCATGGAGGCGCTCGTCGTGGAGGAAGGGGGCCTCACCGCCGACCAGGCGATGGTGGTGGTGGGCCTGGCCAAATCGAGCAACCTGATGTTCGGCGGCACGGCGGACTTCCAGGTGGTGCAGGAATTCGCGGAGGCCGCCGGCTACGACGAAAAACTCGCGCTGGCGCGGTGCCTCTTTCGCGTGGCGTCGACCGACGCGCAGATCTCGGTGGCCGAGGAGTCCGAAATCCATCGCATCGCGAGCCACCTCAAGATTCAGCCGCCGGATTTGACGGCCCTGCGGGTCGCGTACGCGAGGTTCCTGCCGGGGCTGCGGTCGAAATAGCCCGTCACAGGACGACCGTGAACACCTGGAACGGCGCCCAGTAGAACGGTTTCGGAAATCCCTGCTTGATGAGCGCGAGCTTCGCCTCGCGCAGCGCGGTCGCGGGCGATGCGCCCGCGGCGATTCGCGCGTAGAAGTCGTCCATCAGAATCGCGGTAGAGCGGTCGTCCACGTCCCACAGCCCCGCCACGACGCGCCGCGAGCCGGCACGGAGAAACGCCCACGCAAAACCGACGAGACCTTCGCCCGCAAAGGCGCGGTCGCCCGCGCTCCGGCAGGCCGAGACCGTCACGAGGTCGGTGGTGAGCGGCATCTGGGCCACGTCGCGCGCGTAGAGCTTGAAGGCCTGGTCGGGCCCCGAAAGGATGACGGCCGAATCGAGCGGGTTCTCGATGTTGGCCACGGCGTGCGAGGTGAAGTGGATCACCGAGAAGCGCTCGGGCCCGGCCGCGCGAAACGCGGCCGGCGACGCGAGCGCGCCCTCCACAGTAGTGACCTCGGCCGGCGGAAAGTGCCTGGCGACGCGCTCCATCTCGGCCGGCGCGTAGCCGAGCGCGGGGAATTCGGGTGGGCGGGGGGTGGGGTTGCCGATGAGGAGGAGCGAGGCCGGTGTCGCCGGGGCTGAAGCCGGGCGTGAGGAGGTCGCCGGGGCTGAAGCCCCGGCGCTCCGTACGCCCACCCCGGCGCTCCGTACGCCCACCCCGGCGCTCCGTACGCCCACCCCGGTGCTCCGTGCGCTTTCCGCGGGGCGCAGCATCGACAGCGACGGCGCGATCTGGATGGTGACGTCTTCGATCCAGTAGTGCCGCGGCTCACCGGGCGCGGGCAGCGTCTCGAAGTTCACCCGGTGCAGTGCACCGTCGGGCACGATCACCAGGTTCGCGCCACGAGGCACCGCGGCCGCCATCGGCCGGACGAGCATGTCGTACAGGCGCGAGCCGGCCTGGGCGGCCAGCGGATCGGCCAGCGTGTTCTGGACGGCCGACTGGTGCTCGGCTACCAGCGCCTCGATGTCCACGGCGGGCGGCAGCGCCGTGGCACGAACGCCCGTTCCGGTCACCGTCCATACCCACGACCGCTCCGGCCCCAGCGCGTACAGCACCAGCGTGGCGTTGGCCTGCCGCGCCAGTCGCACCAGCGCGGGCGCCGACGCGCGTCTTGCGGACGATGACACGCCCTGACGCTCGGCCAGCACGCGGGCGCGGCTCGAATCGGCCACCTCGAGCGCGCGGGCCGTGTCGCCCCGCGCCAGCAGGAAGTCGGTGTAGCCACGATAGAAGGCAATCAGCCGCGACGTGAACGAGATGCGGAAATCGGCCCGCAGCAGCGCCGATCGCGTCTGCTCGACGGTGTCGAGCGCGGCTTCGAAGTGACGTGTCGCTTCGGCGGGCCGGTTACCGGCGGCCGCCAGACGGGCGAGGCCGTCGTGCGACATCCACTGCACGCCGGGCGTGGCCTCGGACGCCGCCAGCGCCTGCTCGAACAAGCGCCCGGCTTCGGCGACCTGCCCGCGCCCGGCCGCCACCTGGGCCTCCGTCACGACGCCGTAGGGCGAGGCCGACCCCGGCGCGGCCAGCCGCGACGCCTCGCGGTTGAAACGTGATGCCTCGTCCCACCGGCCGAGCGCCACGAAGGCCGCCGCCAGGTTCCGCGCCCACAGCGCGGCGTCGCTCTGGAGGCCGGCGGCGGCGGCAATGGTGAAGGCCTGCCGCAGGTACTCGGTGCCCTGCTCGATGTCGTCCTGCAGCAGATAGGTGTTGCCGAGTTCCCCGAGCGCCTGCGCGTAGTCGCGTTTCCGACCCTGCTGCTGCACGCGTACGGCCTGGAGCTGCAAGGCCACGGCGCGATCGAACTGTCCGAGCCGCGCGTGGCACAGGCCCGCGTTGTTCAAGGCGGCGCCGTGAATGGTGGTGTCGTTGAGGTCACCCAGCGCCAGGATGCGGTCGAAGTAGGGCAGCGCCTCGTCGAAGCGGCCGCGCGTGACCAGCCCCATCCCGAGCGTGTTCGACACCTGCGCCTGCCGGTAGTGATCGCCCTCGCCGGCCGTGCGCTGGCGGGCCGAGGCCAATAGCGCATCCGCCTCGGCGGCCCGGCCGGATCGGTACAGCAACTGGCTTTCGAGCAGCTCGAGGTCGAGCACCAGGTCGGCGTCGCCCTCGGCGAGGGGCAGCGCGGCATCCACCAGCGGCCCGGCCGCGGCCAGTTGTCCCTGCGACACGCGCGTACGGGCCAGCAGGAACTGCTGTCGCGCCCGGATGTGCGCGAAGGCCGGCGCCTCGGGCACCGGGCGCTCGAGCAGCTCGAGCGCGGCCGGGATGTCGAGCTTCAGGGCCAGCGCGTCGGCGGCCAGCAGTCGGAAGCGCCACGCCCGGACCACATCCTCCGCCCGCTCGGCGTCGGCCTCGCCGCGCTGAGCGAGGCCAAGTGCCTCGTCCAGCATGCCGCGACGCAGCTCCTCCCGCGCGCGGTCGTGCTGCCGGTCGAGCGCCGCCCCCGACGGCGCGCACGACGCGACGGCAACGGCCAGCGCCAGCGCCACGGCAAAGCGCGCGAGCAGGTCCAAACCCGGCCTGCCCCCGGCTAAGCCCAGGTGCCGTTGGTATCGACGTCGCCCACCGAGCCCGAGCCTCCCGTCGATGACCCCAGCTCCATCCGGATCATCGTCAGGCGCCTGGTGCCGGTGCGCACCAGCAGCTCGCCGAAGTAGAAGCGGCCCAGGTTCGGGATGTAGACGCCATTGGTGCCGAGCGGTCGCGACCCCGGGTACTCGCGTCCCTTCTGCCAGACCAGCTCCCGCACCACCGTGCAGAACACATAGTCCAGGTCGCCGTGCGCCTGCAGGATGGACTTCTCGCCGACGATCTTCGGGCGCGTGTCGCAGCGCTTGAACGGGGCCACATCGGTGACCACGTCGAGGCGGAACCGCCCGTGCACCGGCGATTCGAAGCCGACGGTGCTGATCGACGCCTCGGGGATGGTAACCAAGGATTCGAATCCGGGTCCGGCGCTCCGCGAAAGGAGCGTGACGGCCACGTCCGACACCGTCATCAGCGGTTCGGGCTCGTCACCCGCCTGGAGCGGACGCGCGCCGCCCACTTCAACGCCCCGGCACCGCGCGCGCACCGTCGTAGTGGCCGAGAGCCGATCGACCTCGAGCTGTTTCCGGGTGGCGCGGACGGCGTCGCGCAGGCTGTCGAACAGCCCTTCGGCCGAGGTTTCGGCCGACCGGATGCGGAAGGACTTGCCGAGCCTGATGTTGGTGTCCCGCCAGACCGACCGGCCGCCCACCACCGACAGGGCGCTGCCGCCCCGCGCGGTGAGCACCACGTCCTCGGGACGCACCAGGCGGCCGCCGTACGCAGCCGCGCTGCCATTGAAGATGAAACGCCGTTCGAGTTCCATGACCTCTCCACGCGGCAGCCGCGTGGAACGGCCGCCGCTCTAGCGTTCAGTGACGGTGAACCGGTAGTCCACGGGCAGCGATTCCGAGTCGCCCTCCGCGTGCACCGACAGCGTATAGCCGCCCGCCGCGCCAACCGACGCGCCCGGCATCAGCAACAGCAGCGGTGCCCCGGGGGATGGGGCCACGGCCGTTCCGGAAGCCACCGACTTGCCGCCGGCGGTCCGCAGATCATACGTCAGTCGCGCGCCGGCGGGGACGCCGGCCACGTCGATCGCGAAGGCGACGACGCCGTCGGCGGGACGAGGGACGGTGGGTTCGACGCCGCGGGTGGCGGAACCTAGGGTGATGGGCGCGAGGGCCTGGGTGCGCAGCACCTGGCTCCGCAGGTCGGGCAGCATCCAGAGCGTCTGGTACCCGATGCCCGCGGTGAGCATGGCGGCCACGGCCCAGGGCAGCCAGGTCCGGAGCGGCGACGAGGCGGCCGGGGCGGGAAGCGGGCTGACGGCCGGCGCCGGCGCCTGGGTGCGAGAGACAGGTAGTAGCCCGTCATGGACGCCATCCTTCATCAGCGCCCCGGTGCGCACGCTGTCGGCGCACTCATCGCACTCGAAGAAGTGGGCTTCGAAGGCGTAGCGCTCGAGCTCGGGCATCTCCTCGAGGAGGTACCGCTCGGCGGCCTGCTTCTGGACAGCCTGCTGGTGCGTCATGCCTCTATGCCCCGCTATTCTTCAAGGAAGCGGTCCCGGAACCGGGCCTTGGCCCGGTGTACCAGCACGCGCAGGTAGTTGCGATCCACATTGAGCTCCCGGCAAATCTCGTCCTTGTCGCGTTCCTCGAAGAAGAGCCACCGGAGAATCTGGCGTTCCTTGTCGGGGAGCGAGGCCAGCGCCTGCTGAACCCGCCCGCGTTGTTCCGCCGAAATCAGTCTCGATTCCACGGTCGCCCGGCCCTCGTCTGGCGGGTCGTGATCCTCGGACAGCTGGTCGGCCCGCCCGCCGGCGCGGTAGGTCTCGAACAGCACGTTGTTGCACACCCCGTTCACGAACGCCCCGAGGCTGCCGGCCGAGGCCAGCCCGCCCTTTTCCTTGAGCGTTGTCAGGACCCGCCGGAACGTCTCCTGGCGGGCGTCCTCCACCAACGCGGGCGACCGCAGCCGGGTGCGCAGCTTCAGGTTCAGCAGGTCTCCGAAGTAGCGGACGAAGTGCCGCTCGGTGTCGGAATCCCCGCCGATGAGCCGGTCGATGTACGCCTGGTCGAACTCGTATCGTGTGAGGGGCAAGGTCGAGGATCGTATCCCAGCCCGGCCACTCGTCAACTGGTGAAGGTGGGAACGGGAACGTTACAGCCCCGGCAGGTGAAACGGCCGGGCCCCCGCGCACACCAGTCTGGTGAGCCACCATGACCGCCATCACCGAACCGCTGACCTTCGTGGGCCGCAGCGACGCCGCCCGGCAGATCGACCGCGACATCACCGTCGCCGCCGCCTCGGACGCCAAGGTGCTCGTCACCGGCGAAACCGGGGTGGGCAAGGACGTGGTGGCCCGGGTGCTGCACCAGCGCAGCGCCCGCCGGCACGCCCCGCTGGGTGTAATCAACTGCGCGGGCCTGCCCGACACGCTGCTCGAATCGGAGCTCTTCGGTCACGTCCGGGGGAGCTTCACGGGCGCCGTTCGAGACAAAGCCGGCCTCCTCGAAGCGGCCGACCGCGGCACGGCCTTCCTGGACGAGGCGGGCGAGATGAGCCTGCGCATGCAGGGCGTGCTGCTCCGCTTCCTGGAAACCGGCGAGGTGCAGCGCGTGGGGTGCGAGCGCGCGGCGCGCCGCGTGAACGTGCGCGTGGTGGCCGCTACCAACCGCGACCTCGACGCGCAGATTGCCAGCGGCGCCTTTCGGGAAGACCTCTATTACCGGCTCAACGTCATCCGCATCCACGTGCCGGCACTGCGCGATCGGCGGGAAGACGTGCCACTGCTCTTCACCCACTTCATGGACACGTTCGGCCGCCAGTACGGCCTGGCATCCCGCGCGTTGCCGGCCGAGGCCGAAACGCGGCTCCTGGCACACCGGTGGCCCGGCAACGTGCGGGAGCTGAAGAACCTGGTGGAGCGGCTGCTGGTGCAGGCGCCGGGCGAACCCGTGCGCGTGGAAGACCTGCGCCTGGAGAACGGGGCCAGCCGCGGCGCCCGGCCCACGGCGGGCGCCAGTTCCTCGGCTGGGGAACCGGATCGCGACGACCCTGTGGCACGGCTGATGGCCAGCCTGTTAGACGAGGGCGCCTCGTTCTGGGACGTGGTGCACGCGCCGTTCATGAGCCGCGACCTGTCACGCGACCAGTTGCGCTCGGTGGTGCGCGCCGGGCTGGAACTCACCTCAGGCAATTACCGCATGCTGGTGGAGCTCTTCAACATGGCGCCGGGCGATTACAAGCGCTTCCTGGGCTTCCTGCGGAAACACGAGTGCCAGGTTCCGTTCCATGGGTTCAGGGGATTGCGGCCGAAGCTGGCTCGGGTGACGGATCTGGTCGCGCGCGAGGAGTATCGCGAGGCTGCCGGGATGTAGGGTTCGGCTGCCGGTATCACGCGCGGGTCGAGACGTTCGTGGTCAAGAGGCAATCGGGCTCGCGCACGAGCCAATGGCAAACGGTCAAGGACTGGACCATGCAGCGCGCCGTTCTTCGTCCGCAACACCACCGGGGTCTGGAGACGATAGTCGATACAAACGGGGGAGGTCGTTCACGGAACGTCCGTTATCAGACCACCGCCGGGGATTCGCCAGGCGTTGACCGCCGTCTCGCAGAGCTTGACAGCGATGCGGAGAACTCGCGAGCATACCAGCGACTCGCGCCCCAACGGGTGGCCCGCCCCTGCCCGCGTAGCGCGGCCCAAGCCATGGCTGCGGCCATCACCGATCTCGACGAGCTTCGCGCGCGGCTCACGGAGCTGCCGGCACCAGCCGACGGCTGCGCCCGCGTGTTCCGGGGCCAGACGCGTGATTACGGCGTCATGCGTCCGAGCAGTTTGCGGCCGGGCAAGCCATCCTGGAACCGCCTCTGGGACATGACGCTGACCCCGATGGTCAACAGCCTGCTCGGGACAGCGCCGTCGAGCACCCTGGCCCTCGACAACGTGTCCTATTGGTTCAAGGTGCTGGCGCAGCACTACGGACCGGCGTCCCCGTTCATCGACGTCACGCGGTCCCTCGACGTGGCCCTCTGGTTCGCCCTGCACGAATCGACCAGCCACGACGTCCTCTACGCGCTGACGCAAGGCGACACCCAGATGCCATGTCGGTGTCCGTCGCTGTCGCTGGCACCGACAACCACGGCATCGGGCTGGCTGTACGTGCTGGACGTGCCAGTCTGGGACGGTACAGGTGTGCCGAGACACGGCGAGCTGGTGGACCTCGAGGGCGGTCCGCCGTTCGTGGCCGACGCGCCGCGCGTGCAGCGCCAGCACGGGAGCCTCATCGCCGCGGAGACCGACGTCGACGGCGGTGACCTGGCCGCCTGCTACGCATGCCCGCCCATCCCGGTAGGCTCTCCCTTCAGCGGCGTCCCGTTGCTATCACGCCCGCCGCAGTACTTCTTCCCCTCACCCGAGGACGATGAGTGGTTCGCGCGCCTGTTGCGGGCGCCGTTCATCCCGCAGCCCGATGGGGAGTTCGGCTACGCCTACCGGCAGTCTCTCGGCGTCTACCTGGTGACCCCCGGAGGCACGGCCGATCAGATCGCGCCGTTCGTCGAACGCCAGGTCCGGCATCTGCCCCCGCTCACACGGCTGTTCCTTCGCTCCAGCACCCGGGCAACGGAGCTGGCCGACATCATGAGCGCCTATCATGAGGCAGCCACGTACGTCTCCCTGGAGGCGCCGCTCCTCAGCGCCTTTCCACCCGTGACGCAGCTCTGGAACGAGAGCCTTTTATTGACGGCGTTGCCGGACTCGACCGAGCCCGAGGAAACGCCCGGCGGCGCATTGCTGCCCGCCGTGTCTCTGCGGAACGTCCTGCTGGAGTTCAGCCCGATCGACTGGGCCTTCCGCGAAACACCCGGCGAAGCCAGCTGCGTCCAGACCCAGTGCCGTGCGATCTGGCTGGTGCGGCGAGATGAAGCCTTCATCGTGACCCTGTTCCTGACCACCTCGGCCCAATCCGATGTTGAAATGCACGTCCTGCACGTCGAGTTCTCGCCACGCGAGGGCACCTTCGTGATCGTCGGCTCCGATTCCAGCCGGACACCGTTGACTCAGAGCGCCGAAGCCAAGCCGTTCTTCGTCGCGCTGGCTGTGCTCCGTGAGCTGTTTCCCGGTATCAAGCCCGAGGCCAGCTTGGGAATTCAGATCGACCGCAAGGGCTTTCTGGCGTTGAGAAGTGCGACGGCTCGCCTGGTCCGGCCGCTTGCGGACCCAGCGGGCCTTCGCCTGCACTTCGTCCGGTATCGTCACGCAGACCAGCGCTTCGAGGGGCCGCTGCCCATCGACGAGGTGCCACCTCCCGCCCTGCTGGAACTGGAACTCCGCTCGCCGTTCGAACGCCTGATTGGCCTGGAATCCGTCTTCGGACGGGTACGCTCCGTCACCATGGACGGTTTCAAGCTGTCGTTCCCCGCGCCGCCGGATGGCGGACACTCCGCCGACGCGGCTCGGGATCTGTTGAGCCGGTTCCCACTCGCCTGATCTGACAGGAAGGCGCCATGACGAAGCTCCCGTCGGAGCGAGAGTGGGTATTCGGCCTCTTCGACTCGATGCTGGAGGAACCGGATGACCAGCAGCGTCTGGTCTTCGTCTGCCGCCATCCGGTCCTGCTGTCTGCAGACGCCCAGCGCCTGCTGCAGGAGTCCGGGCGCGACGATCGGATGCTCTTCATGCTGGACAGCTTTCGGCGTCGTCTCTGGGACGAGCCCGAACGCTACCCGCGCGGTCTCGGACCGCTCGATGCCCTGCTCGAGGGCCTGCGCGATCGTTCACTGACGATGGCGGCCGCGCGCGCGCAAGCCGTGCAGCCCGCAACAGCCGGCTTGCTGTCGAACACCTACGTCAAGGTCCTGTTCGAGCCGCTGGTCAAGGAGGTCTGGGACGGCAAGGCGTACGCCGCGCAAGCTGCAGAGGTCGTGCTCGACAGCGCATTTGCGATGCCGTTTCCGAACCTCGGCATTCACCCACGGGTTGGCGCGGTTCGCGGGTTCGTCCTCGTCGTCCATGCCGCCCTGACCAAGAACCCGGACGGCCATCTGCTTGAGCGCGCTCACGACGTGGGCGCCTGGCTGCTGCAGGCGTTGCCGTGGCCGCCGGAGCGCCGCGGCGACTTCCTGCACGAGCTGGGGGTGATGGATCTGGACGCCTACGCGTCGCAGTGGCCGGCCGGCCCCGGATACCTGGACGAAATCCGTCCGTGGCTGGCCCGTGCGGTTCATCCGATGCCCGAACCAGCCGTAGCCCTGGCTCGCGCGAGCCGCCTGCTGGCCAAGGCCGGTGATCTGCGCGCCGGGAGCGAGGAGGCCGGGGAGACGTGGAAGGCCCTGCTGCAGGCCCGGATCTTCGAGGCGTCCGCCCGCGGCGCAGAGCCGGACCGCGCCGAACTGAAGTCGATCGCGAGCCGGGCGCTCGCCCACTTCGCCGCACGTCCAGACTCCGACGCGGCGCAATGGGTGGCGCGGGCCGTCGACGCCTACCATCTCGCGTGACGCGAGCGCCCTCCTGCTGCTCCGGGCACGGTTCAGCTAGAGCGTGCGGAACCGCCGCCGGCACGCACGTCCCTTCGTGACCAGTGCCCCCCGCTCGTGATAAAAATACGTGTTCGGCATTCTAGAGGAGCACATACATGGCGCATGACACCACCCGTCGGGACGTTTTGAAGACCGGTCTGGCCGCTGCCGGGCTGGGGATGCTGGGCCTGCCCGAGTGGGCGCTGCCCGTGCTGGCGCAGGGTGAAACGGTGGTGCCCTTCGGCGACTGGCCGGAGAAGTTCGACCCCAACCCGGCGCCGGATCGCCGGCTGTTCGACACGCGCAGCATCAGCGGCCCCTACACGCCGAAGGATCAGTTCTTCACCACCCAGCACTACGGCCACCCTGTGGTAGACGCGGCCACCTACCGGCTGAAGGTGTCGGGGCTGGTGGATCGGCCCGTGTCGTTGTCGCTGGACGAGATCCGCAAGATGGGGACGACCGAGCTCATCGCCGGCTTCGAGTGCTCGGGCAACCGCCGGCCGCTGCAGGCCCTCATCGGCAACGGCCGCTGGACCGGCATGCCGGTTCGCACCGTGCTCGAGCGCGCAGGCCTGAAGGCCCACGCTCAGGAGATCGTCTTCTTCGGCGCCGACCGCGGCCAGGAAGAGGTGGAGTTCCGCGCCCAGAAGTTCAACGTCGAGCAGCAGTTCGGCCGCAGCCTGCCGCGCGACAAGGCGATGGCGGCCGAGCCGTTCCTGGCCCACTCGCTCAACGGCGAGCCGCTCACCCTCCATCAGGGCGCACCGCTGCGCCTCATCGTGCCGGGCTGGTACGGCGCGCCCAACGTGAAGTGGGTGACGAACATCCACGCGCAGGAGGATCAGTACCTCGGCAAGTTCCAGGCCCGCTGGTACCGCACGCTCAAGGGCGAAATGATCGACGGCGAGATGAGGTGGGTGGAGACCGCCATCACCCACCATCAGCTCAAGTCGTTCGTCGCGCGCGTCACCAAGGCCGGCAATCAGTACAAGGTGCTCGCCATCGCTCTCAACGACGGCACGCCGCTCAAGTCGGTCGAGCTCAAGCTGGACGATGGTCCGTGGCAGGCGATGACGGCCGACCCGTCCACCAGCGCCAAGTACGGGTGGAAGTTCTACACGTTCAACTGGAGCGGCGCCACGCCCGGCGAGCACGCCCTGATCTCGCGCGTGACGGACGCCACCGGCAAGGTGCAACCGACCGCCGAGGAGCTCGAGTCGAAGAAGACGTTTCTCGAGGACAACTCGCAGCAGCCGCGCAAGGTGACGATCGCCTAGCTAGCGGCCTCTCTCACCTCTTCAGGTGCCTTCAGGTGCCGGGTGCATGGGTGCCCGGCACCCGCCGTCCTTCCCGGCGTCTCCGCCCGCCAGCCCCGCAAGGCCCAATCCGTCGCACGCCACGTCCTCACCCCAGCCGCTTCGACGACCTGAGCGTCGCCAGCCCCAGCACCGTCACCCCCCACGCCAGAAGCGCCAGCGCCTGCGGCCACAACACCTCCAGCCCAACGCCCTTGAGGAAGATGCCGCGCACGATGACGAGGAAGTAGCGCAGGGGAATCAGGTACGTGAACGGCTGAATCCATGCCGGCATGTTCTCGATGGGAAACACGAAGCCCGACAGGTAGATCATCGGCATCATGAAGAAGAATGTCGTGGTCAGCATCGCCTGCTGCTGGTTGTTGGAGATGCTCGAGACGAACAGGCCCAGACCCAGCGTTGACAGCAGGTAGACCAGGCTCATGCCGAAGAGCAGCGGGATGCTGCCCAACATCGGCACCTGGAACCAGTAGATGGCCACGACCAGCACGAGCACCACGTCGATGACGCCGATGATCCCGTACGGCACGAGCTTGCCGGTGATGAGCTCCCACCGCGCCAGGGGCGTGACGTTCAGCTGCTCGAGTGTCCCCACTTCCTTCTCGCGCACGATGGCCATGGCCGACAGGTTGGTCGTCACCACCAGCAGCAACAGCGCCACGATGCCGGGGATCATGAAGTCGCGGCTTTCGAGCCGGGGGTTGAACCAGACGCGAATCTCGGCCGACACGGGCGGGGGCGGCGCGCCCGTCGGCAGCAACTCGAGCGCGTAGCCGGCCACCAGCGCGCGCGCGTAGCCCAGTGCGACATTCGTGGAATTGGCATCGGTGCCGTCGGCCACGACCTGGAGCGTGACCGGACGACGGGCCTGAATCCGCTCGCCGTAGCCGGCGGGTATCGACACGGCCATCCAGGCATCGCCGCGATCGAGCCAGCGGTCCACCTCGTTGGTCGACGGCAGCACGCCCACGAGCTTGAAGTTCTCCGACGCCTCGAAACGAGTGATCAGGGTGCGGCTGCCGGCCGAGCGGTCCGCGTCCACGATCACCAGCGGCACGTCCTTGACGTCCGTCGTCGCGGCATAGCCCAGCAGGCCGAGCTGCACCACGGGGGCCAGGAACACGATGCCGAAGAGACGCGGCTCGCGCGCCAGCTCGATCAGTTCCTTGCGGACCATGTGCAGGACGCGTCTCACGACCACTCCTTCCGGAGCCTGAGCGCCGCCAGGGCCAGCACGACGGTCCCGAAGATACCGAGCGCCACGAGCTGCTCCCAGAACGCCCCGACCGGTGCACCCTTGAGGACGATTGCCCGCAGGGCCACCAGGAAGTAGCGCGCGGGCACGACGTAGGTGACCACCTGCACGGCCGTCGGCATGCTGGAGATGGGGAAGACGAAGCCGGACAGGATGAACGTGGGCAGGAACGACGACAGCAGCGCGACCTGGAAGGCCATGCGCTGCGAGTCGGAGATGGACGAGATCAGCAGCCCCTGTGCCTGGGCGCCCACCAGGAACAGCATGATCGTCCCGCACAGCACCGTCCACGACCCGCGCATCGGCAGGTCGAAGAGCAGCTGTGCGGTGAAGAGCACGAGCAGGGCCGAGGCGAACGACAGCACGAGGTACGGCACTGTCTTGCCGAGAATGAAGGAGACCGGGCCGATGGGCGACATGCGGATCTGTTCCATCGTGCCGCGCTCCTTCTCTCGCACGACGGAGAGTGCCGTGGACACGACCGCGGTGATCATGGCGATGAAGGCGATGAGGCCGGGCACGAGGAAGAGCGTGCTGCGCAGCTGCGGGTTGTACCAGATCCGCGGTTCCAGGTTCAGCAGCGGCGCGCGCGCCCCGGCGGCCGACGCGCGGATCAGCACGTCGGCCGAGAACCCGGCGACGATGGCCTGCGCGTAAGCCATCACCGTGGAGGCCGTGTTGGCGTTGTCGCCGTCGATAATCACCTGCACGGTCGTCGGACGGCGCCGCAGCACATCGCGGCCGAAATCGGCGGGCAGCACCAGCAGCGCCCGCACGTCGTTGCGATCGATCAGAGGTTCGATCTCGGCGTTGCCCTCCACGTAGCCGACCAGCGAGAAGTAACCCGAGTTGACGAAGGCCGAGACGAGCCGCCGACTCTCGGTGCTGCGATCGCGATCCTGGACGGCCAGCGTGATGTCGCGGATGTCGAAGTTGAGCGCGTAGCCGTAGATGAGCAGGATGAACGCAGGAAAGACGAGCAGGATGGCCAACGTGCGCCGGTCGCGCAGAATCTGGTGCAGCTCCTTGACCGTGACGGCGCGGATGGTCCGCATGTCAGGCGCCTCCGCCGGCGCGTTCGACCACGTCGAGAAAGACGTCCTCGAGCGACGGCGTCACGCGGCTCAGGCCGCGGACGCTCACGCCGGCGCCCTCCAGTGCCCGCGTGATGAGGCCTTCCGCGTCGGTGTCGGCGCGCATCACCGCGTGAACGGCGGTGCCGAAGAGGCTGGTCTTCTCGACCTCGCCGAGCCGATCGAGCGCGGCCATGGCGGCCACCGGTTGGGCGGCCTGCACCTCGAAGATCGGACGATCGCTGAAGATCTGCTTCAGCTCGGTGGCCGTGCCGAGGGCCGCCAGCCTGCCCGCCTGGATGATGGCGATGCGGTGACAGTGCTCGGCCTCGTCCAGGTAGTGGGTGGTCACCAGCACCGTGACGCCCGCGGTGGACATGCGGTCGATGAGCTGCCAGAACTCGCGCCGCGACACGGGGTCTACGCCGCCGGTCGGCTCGTCCAGAAAGACGATGGGCGGCTCGTGGAGGACGGCGCAGCCGAGCGCCAGGCGTTGTCGCCAGCCTCCGGGCAGATCGCGAGTCAGCGTCTGCTCGTGACCCTTGAGGCCCGCCATGTCGAGCACGAAGGCGCGGCGCTCCGCCAGGCGCTCACCTCTCAGCCCGTAGATGCCGCCGAAGAACCGGATGTTCTGATCGACGCTCAGCAGCTCGTAGAGCGAGAACTTCTGCGACATGTAGCCGATTCGCCGCTTGACGCCTTCCGGGTCGGTCGCCACGTCGACGCCGCCAACCAGAGCGGTGCCAGACGAGGGACGCAGGAGGCCACAGAGCATGCGGATGGTCGTGGACTTGCCGGCGCCGTTGGCGCCGAGGAAGCCGAAGATCTCGCCCGCCTCGACGTCGAACGACAGGTTGTCGACGGCCACGAACGACCCGAAGCGCCGCGAGATGCCGCGGACCTCGATGGCGGCCATGGCTTACGGCCGCCCCAGCGCGCGTTGCAGCCGGGCCTCGGCCAGGCGCAGGCTGGCCAGCGAGCGCGCGCGGGCGAGCTCGGCCAGCAACAACTGATCCTGCGCCACGAGCACGTCGGTGGTGGTGGCCACGCCCACGGCGAAGCGCTCACCGATCACCCGCCTCGCTTCGGCCGCCGCCCGCAGCCCGTCCTCGGAGGTCCGGACGGCGGCCACGCCCGTGCGGAGGTCGAGTTGCCGCAACCGGACGTCGGCGGCAACGAGCGACTCCACTTCATCGAGCCGCGCTTCGGCCGCCTGCGCCGTGGCGGTGGCTTCGGCCACCTCGGCGCGCGTGCGACCGCCGTCGAACAGCGTCCAGCTCACGTTGACACCGAGGTCCCATGACGACTGCCAGGCCGCCTCGCGCGGGAAAATCCTGGGGTTGGGCCGCGCCAGATCCACGCCGCCTCCAAGCGCGATCGTCGGACGGTTGCCGGCAGAGGCGGCGGCCCGCCGGGCCTCAGAGCCTTCCACGCGCAGGGCAAGGGCCTGCCGCTCGGGACGCTGCCGGAGCGCTTCGGCAACGAGCGTGTCGGCGAACGGGTCAGGATCCGGCGACGCGGACGCGGTGGCGGCCTCCGGCGAGAGAAGTGGCGCATCGAGGCGGTCGGCCAGATCGATGGCCGCGCCGGGCGCCAGGCCGAGCAGGCGCCGCAGGTCCACGAGTGCGGCCTCGCGCTGCGATTGCGCCTCGATCAGTTGAAGCTGGTCCCGGGAGCGCTGGGCTTCGAACACCAGCACGTCGCTCGGCGGCACGAGTCCCACGTCGAGCCGGCTGCGCGCGTCGGTCACCTGCGCGTCGGCGCGGGCCACTGATTCCTCGAGGACGCGCACCGCCTCGCGCGCGGTGGCCAGCGCCCAGTAGGCGCGCTGCACTTCGAAGCGCAGATCGAGCCGGGCGGTTTCGAGGTCGGCGCCCGCGGCACGGGCCTCGGCAGCCGCTGCGCGCTCGAGCGCATCGGCGCGGCCGGCGGTGTAGATGGGCCACTGGGCCGACAGTCGCGTCACGAGGTTGTCGGGCACGTCGGGGTACAGGACGCGGAGTCCGCCGCCAGGCGAAGCGAACGAGAACTCGTCCACGTGATTGGTGCGCGTATAGCCGGCCGTGGCCGACGCGGTGGGCCGCGATGCGGTCTGGCGCACGCGACGCGTGGCATCGGCGGCCGCCTGGCGCGCGCCGGCCTCGGCGAGGCGGTGGCTGGCCTCGAAGGCGCGTGCCACCGCGTCGGTCACGGTCAGCGTCACCGGCACGGGCTGCGCGGCAGCCGGGCCCGGTAACAGGCTGAGGCATGCGATCACTGGCATCCATTGGCGATTCATGACGTGCGGCTCCCTGTCAGCTTGGCGATGAACACGTCTTCGAGCGACGGGGCGATGGCTCGAACCGACGCAGGGGTCAGCCCCGCCGCGTCGAGCGCGCGATCGAGTTCGGTGCGGGCCTGCGCGGCGTGGGGCGCGGCGAGCCAGGCGTGAATGCGGTCGCCGAAGCCGAACGTCTGCAGGCCCGCCTCCGCGCTGGCGGGTAGGCGGGCGGCGGCCAGTCGTGGGTCGACCACAACTTCGAACCAGTGGCCCGGGAGCGACTGGCGCAGCCGGCCCGGCTCGTCGAGCGCCAGCAGCCGGCCCTCGTGCAGCATGGCGATGCGATGGCAGCGCTCCGCTTCGTCCAGATAGGGTGTCGTCATCAGGATGGTGATGCCGTCTTCGATGAACTGCGACAACAGCTTCCAGAATTCGCGCCGCGACACCGGGTCGACACCCGTGGTGGGCTCGTCGAGGATGAGCACGGCCGGCTCGTGGACCAGGGTGCAGGCCAGCGCAAGCTTTTGCTTCATGCCGCCGGAGAGCTGGTCGGCCAGGCGTTGGCGGAAGGGCGTGAGCTGGGTCAACTCGAGCAGGCGGTTGCGGCGATCGTCGTAGCGGCGGAGGCCGTGAATTTCGGCGAAGAAGGCGATGTTCTCGTCGATGCTCAGGTCGCCGTAGAGGCTGAATCGCTGCGAGAGGTAGCCCACCGACCCGGTGATGGCACGATGGTCGGCGACCGGATCGCGCCCGAGGATGCGGATCTGGCCCCCGTCGGCGCGGAGCAGGCCGCACAGCAGCCGGATGGTGGTGGTCTTGCCGGCGCCGTCGGGCCCGATCAGGCCGAACATCTCGCCGCGCGCCACTTCGAACGACACGCCGGCGAGCGCCTGGACGGTGCCGTAGCGCTTGCTGGCGGACCGGACGTCGATGGACGAAGGGCCGTTCACGGCTGCGCCACCGGCTGGAGGGCGAGCTCGGCCTCGACCGGCATTCCGATCTTGAGCACGCCGGCGCTGTTGTCGGCCGAGATGCGCACGCGGTACACGAGTTTGGATCGTTCGTCGGCTGTCTGGACGTTGCGCGGTGTGAACTCGGCTTTCGGCGAGATGTAGGTGACCGTGCCGGCCAAGGGCGTGCCGCCCGCGTCGGTAAAGACGCGGGCCTGCTGACCGAGCTGCAGGCGCGGGACCGCCGGCTCGGGCACGAAGACGTCGGCCCAGGCGTGGTCAAGGTCGACGACGACGGCGACGGGTGTGCGCGGGGCAATCACTTCGCCGGGCTCGACGAGCTTCTCGGTGATGATGCCGCCGACAGGCGAGGCAAAGGTGGTGTCGCCGAGGCTTTTGTCGAACGTGGCGATTTGGGCGTCCACGGCGGCCACGCGGGCGCGGGCGGCGGCGATCTCCTCGCGGCGAGCACCGGCACGCAGGCGGGCCGCGCCTTCCTCGGCGGCGCGCACGCGGCTTTCCGCTCCCGCCACGCGATCAGCCGCCACGTCCCGACGTGTGGCGGCATCGTCGCGCTGCTTGCGCGAGCCGGAGTTGGCGGCGAGTAGTGCCTCGAAGCGCTTCAGGTCCTGCTCGGCGGCGGCCAGCTCGGCGCGCGCGGCGGAGAGGTCGGCGCGCGCGGCGGCCACCTGAGCGTCGGCCTGACGGATGTCCTCGTCGCGCGCGCCGGCCAGCAACAGGCGGAGGTTGGCCTCGGCCTGGGCACGCTCGGCCCGCGCGCGGTCGATGGCGAGCTCGGCGTCGCGACGGTCGAGCGTGAGGACGAGGTGACCGGGCTCGATCCGTTGTCCTTCCTCGACGTTGAGGGTGAGGAGGCGTCCCCCGGCGTCCGGGGCGAGTCGCGTTTCGGTGGCCTCGACGTGTCCGGAGACGCGCAGGACGTTTGGCGGCGGCGGCTCGGCGCAGGCGGCGGCCGTGGCGGCGAGGACGACGAGGACGGGCAGGTGGCGGCTCATGCGCGTGTTGGCTCCGGAGAGAGCAGCCGCAAGGCGGCGTGCTGCATGTGGGCGGTCAGGTCGGCGTGAGGCACATCGGCGAACATGGGCAGGTCGAGACGGCCCGGGCGCGCGGCGGCGCGCTCGCGGGCGGCGTTGAGAAGGATGGGGCCGAGGACGGACATGTAAGCGAGGATGGGATTGATAGGGCGAAAAAGCCCGGTTCGATGTCCGTCGCCGAGGATGCGTCCGAAGGCCATGAAGACATCTTTCATGAGCACCAGGGTGTCTGGGTCGAGGCGGGGCGCGCCTTCGACGATTTCGCGGAGCATGAGGGGCGGGAACCACGGGCGCTCGTCGGAAAGGCGGACGAGGCCGGCGATGAAGGCCACGAGCCTGGCGTCGGCGGGTTCGGGGCTGTCGGCGGTGTGGAGGGCGCGGGCGCCGACGGCGCGGAGCATGTCGCGGACGATCTCGCGGTAGAGGGCGAGTTTGCTGTCGAAGTGGTAGTACAGCATGGCCTTGTTGAGGCGGGCGGCATGGGCGATGTCGTCGACGCCGGTGCCATCGAACCCGCGAGCGGAGAAGAGCTCGGCGGCGGCGGTGAAGATGAGGTCGCGGGAGTCGCGCGATGCGGGCCTGGTGGAGGCGGCACGGCGAGGGCGAGGGGCGGTGCGGGCAGGCACGGCTAACTAACTATTTAGTTAATACTCGCGGCTTCCCGGTGTCAAGGCCTCTTCCCATCCCCCGCCAACCCCCAGCTTCAGCTACCGTATGCACAGGCGCCGCCACGCACCTTCGTGCCCCGGCCCGGCGTCCGACCCCGCATGACTCCCAGGCCCCAGCCCGCCACATGACCATCGTCCTGGCCGGCGGATCCGGCTTCCTCGGCCGCGCCCTGCACCGCCACTTCTCCGCCAGCGGACACCTCGTCCGCACCCTCACGCGCAGCCCGCGACCCGGCGTCGACACCGACGTCCACTGGCAGCCCAACGGCGACTCCGGGTCCTGGGCCGGCGCCCTCGCCGACGCCGACATCGTCGTCAACCTGGCCGGTCAGGGGATCGGCGACAAGCGCTGGACCGAGGCGCGCAAGCAGGCCCTCAGAACCAGCCGCCTCCTCCCCACCCGGAGCCTCGCTCGTGCACTCGCCGGCGCCCCGACCCGCCGGCGCACGTTCATCACGAGTTCAGCCGTCGGCTACTACGGCCCCCACGGCGACGAGCCCGTCACCGAGCAAACCCCGCCGGGAGACGACTTCCTGTCACTGCTGTGCGTGGATTGGGAAGCCGAAGCTCAGGCCGCGGCGTCGGCCACGACCAGCGTGGCGCAGGTGCGCACCGGACTGGTGTTGCATCCGCGCGGCGGCGCACTCGAGGCAATGCTGCTGCCGTTTCGCCTGGGCCTGGGCGGCCCGATGGGCTCGGGACGCCAGTTCATGTCGTGGATTCACCTCGGCGACTGGCTCGCCTTGATGGCCTGGATTGCCAGACGTGGTCAGAACGCCGGCGTGGGCGGCGCGTGGAACGCCACCGCGCCACGGCCGGTCACCAACGCCGACTTCACCCGCACGCTGGGGCGCGTGCTCCACCGGCCGGCCGTGCTGCCGATCCCAGGTGTCGCGCTACGCCTGCTGCTGGGCGAGGTCGCGCAGTTGCTGCTGACGGGCGCGCGCGTGCTCCCGGAGGTGGCCGAACAAAGCGGCTTCCACTTCACCTTCATCGAACTGGAACACGCGCTCGAAGATCTGCTCGGACGATGAGCCGCGCGCCTGACGCCGAGGAACAGCTCACTTCGAGTACCGGTCGAGCGCGGACTTCCAGTCTGGCACCGGCTCGGGCGCGCCGCCGCGATGGTCGAACACGATCTGCCCCGTGCGGTAGCCCATGCCGTAGAAGCGATCGTTGGCGTCGCGGTCCTGCCGAATCGTCGAGCCGTTGAGGGTGATGCCGGCAAAGAGCCCGCGCGTCCGCGAGTAGCTCAGGACCTGGGCGCGCAACTGGATGTCGGTCGAAGCGCTGGCGTCGCGTCCCACCGGGCCCGCGGCCACCGATGCGTCGGCGCCGATCTTGAACTGGTTGCGCACGAGCTGCTCGAGGCCGCGGCGGTTCTGCACCACGAGGACGAGGTCCACCGCCTGTGCCCCGATCTGCGCACCGATGCTGCCACCGGTAATCGTCAGGAACGCCGGCGACGACCACTCACCGGTCTTCGGGTCGCGCGCGCTCAGCACGCCGCGCCCGCGCGATCCGCCCACGATGAACCCGGCCTTGAGGAGCGACGGGAACACCGCGACGCCCTCGGCCTTTTCCATGATCGCCTTCGGTACGGACTGATCGCCCGCTTCCATGATCTCGGAGAGCACGGTGACGGCCTCCGAGATGCGGCGCGCCTCGTCTGACTGCGCGCGCAGCACGACCACGGCCAGGGCGCACACGCCCAACATGATGAATGTCTTTCGCATCCGTCCTACGTTAGCAGACTTTATGCAGGAGAGACGCCGATTGGCCTACTTCGCGGAAGCGGGAGCCTGACCCAGGCTCAGGAGGTTGGCCATGATCCGGAACGCGCCGTCGGTTCCCGCCGGCAATTGCCTCCAGAGGCCCAGGCCGACGTAGATCCAGCGACCCTTCCCCACCGTGGCCTCGACCAGCGCGCCGCGCTTGGTGCCCTGGTTGTAGGGAAACGGCTCCTCGAACTCGAGCAGATCCTGGAAGCGGGGATCGCGGTGGTCGGTGTCGAGGAAATAGAGACCGCGCTCCTGCACCCAGCCGGTCCAGTCGGCGCGTCCTATCGCGTTCGGTGTATTGAATACCGGGTTGTTCGGCTGCAGCAGCCGCACCTCGGCGTTCTCGTCGGTCACCCGCTCGCGCCCGACGCGGGCGGGGTAGGGCGCGTACTGGGCGTCGTTGAACTCGAACTTGTTGTAATTGACGATGACGGTGCCGCCGGCCTTTGCGTAATCGAGCAGGCGCTGGTTGTAGGCGCGCAGGTCGAGCCGCCGCTCGTAGGCGCGCACGCCCGTCATCACGACGTCGTATTTCGACAGATCGCCCCAGGCCAGTTCGTCGGAGCCGATGAGCGTCACGGCCACGCCCAGTTGTTCGAGCGCTGCCGGAATCTTGTCGCCCACACCCATCACGTACCCCACCTTCAGGTCGGGCTTCACGGCCACGTCCAGCGCCTTGGCCGTCACCTCTGGCGCCGACAGCACGTGCCGGCGGGTCGTGTGCGGGTACTCCACCAGCTGGTATCCCTGCGCGTACTTCGTCCCGCCGGCCCGCACGAACGCCTCGATCGGGAACGTGGCGCCGCCCGGCTTCTGGGCCGCCGACACCAGCATCGGCGACGGGGGGGCATCGAGCAGGAAGCGGACGGTAATGGCTTCGTCTTCGCGCGAGAGGGTCACGGGCTGGACAGCCGGTGTCGCCTTCCATCCGGCCGGCAGTTCGAGCGACACCTCGCCGCTGGCCGCGCCCTGGCCGTGGTTCACCACCGTGACACGAATGTCCTTGCGGGCAGTGGCTGTCGTGCTTCTCGTGGGGACGATCAGCGTGTCGGGGGTGGTGGTGACTGTGAAGGCCGGCACGACGTGCAGCTCGGCGCGCTTCTCGCCGCTGAACAAATCGACCCCGGAGCGAGCTTGCACGGGCACCGTCACGGGAAACTCCACCCCGGCCACTGCCAGGGTGAACGTGGCCGTGAACGGTGTGGGGCGAAACGGCAGGCCGAAGGGAACATCGGGGTCGAGGATGAATCGGGCCGCGTCCTTGGCATATCGGAAGTGCGCGGCGGTGAGGCGGGCGCCGGCCGGAATCACGCCGCCCTTTTCGGTGGGCTGATCGAAGCCGTTCAGGACGCGCGACTTCACCTCGATCGGCGCCGCGCCCTGCGCGGCGGCGATGAGCTGCACGCCCACCTGCTGGCCCGGGGTGACGAGGCCGTCGTTGCCGATGGCTTCGATGACCAGGTTCGACGCGGCCACCAGCGCGCTGATGAACTGCGACTCCTTCTGGGCCAGCCGGAAATCGATCTCGAACCTCGCATCACCGGTCAGGCCCATCCCCGGGAGGTCGCGGCGCAGGGCACGGACGGCGGTGAGACCCGACGCCAGAGACGGCACCGTGGCCGCCGATCCACGGGCCAGGCTCTGGTGCGCGGTCTGCACGTGGCCGGCAATGGCCGACAGGGCGCTGGTGAGTGCGGCCGGAGGGTCGGTGCCCGCGTAGGCGGCCAGCGACGACAGGCTCACGTCCACGCCGTCGAACGGATCGGATTCGGCGCGATCCACGCCGTCGGGCAGCACGGTCTCGTACAGGCGGTAGGCGCGGATGCTGCCGGGGCCGAAGGGGCCTCCGACGCCGGGCAGCGGCAGCAGCTGAGACATGCCCTGGCACTTGTGCATGCTGCGCGCCTCGCCGGCAAGCTCGTTATAGGTGCGGCCGAGCACGTAGTCGTAGGAGGCGCCGCCGTCGAACATGAGCGCCTTCGAGGCGCCCGGGCCGGTGAACTGCGGCGTCCGGCCACCGGGGCCGCCCGGTCCACCGGGGCCGAAGCCGGCGGTGTAATAGAACTTCGCCGCCTGCCAGGGTCGCAGGCCTTCCTCGATCTGCTCGGGGAACTTCGCGGGATCGGCCGCGGCGAGAAATGCCTCGGCGGTGAGACGCGACGAGGCCTGGTGATGTTGTCCGCCGCCGTCTCCGTCGAACACGAAGCCGACGATGACCTGCGGGCGAATCGTCCGGATCATCCGGACGTAATCGCCCAGAATCTCCTGGTGGCCCCACTTCTCGAGCGTCTCTTCGATGCTGAACGAGTAGCCGAAGTCCACGGCCCGGGTGAAGTACTGCTCGGCGCCGTCGAAGCGGTGTGCCGCCAGCAGCTCCTCGGTGCGTAGCACCGCCAGGGCCTCGAACAGTTCGGGCCCGATCTCGTTCTGGCCGCCCTCTCCGCGCGTGGCGGTGACCAGCGTGGTTCGCATCCCCTTACCGTGCCCGTAGTAGGCGAGCATGGCGTTGTTCTCATCGTCGGGATGGGCGGTGGTCATCATGAACGTTCCCACCGTGTCGAGCTTGCGCAGCGCGAGTTCGACCGCCGCCTCGCCGCGGAGCGCGGCGACGGGGACCAGCTGGTGCTGGGCGGAGGGAGTGGAGAATGCGAGGGCGAGGAGGAATGGGAGAAGGAGGAAGGGCTTGCGCATGGTGTAGGTGGCCATCGAGCGATTGACGATTGAGCGATTGACGATTATTGAGCGATCGGCGATAGCGCGTCGAGCGATTGGGATCATCAATCACTCCATCGCTCAACCGCCGACCGCTCAACCTCCTGTCTGTCTCGACAAGCGCGCCTCAGAAGCTGAACTTGAACCCGATCTGCAGCTGACGCTGCTCGTAACCGCCCGTCGGAGTCAGCTGGTCCCCGTTGGTCGGCAGCGCCGCCAGGGGGATGCCCAACGTGTCGGTGGCAATCGTGGCATTCACGTTCGAGGTCTGGATGCTGTTGAAGAGGTTCTTCACCTCGGCAATCACCTCGGCCGCGCGGTTGCCGCCGATGCGCACCCGGCGCGAGTAACGGAAGTCCACGTTGTAGCGCGCCGGCAGGTTCAGCGAGTTGCGTGACACGCCGTCCGGCCGATCGCTGCCCGTGCCGTCGTTGTTCAGCTCGCGGTTGCTTCGCAGGTTCACCGGAATGCCGCTCGCAAACTGCATGGCGACACCGAACACGTTGTCGTTGAGGAACGCGCCGAGCGCGCCCTCGCGGTCGACGTGCGGCGTGGCGACGATGCTGCCGCTGAAGGTGTGCCGCTGATCCAGGATGTTGGGCCCGCGGTCGCGATCGAGGTTGGTGACATCGGTACGGCCCGCGTCACCCGACACCGACAGGGCGCTGGTGATCGGCGCGTTGTCTTTGCTCTTTCCCAGCGTATAGGCGAGGTCGAAGCCGATGCCATTGGCGCTCCGGCGGGTCAACTGCAGCGTCATGTTCTTGTAGGTGGATTCACCGATCGACTGCGTGGCGTTGATCACGTTGTAGCGCGGATCCACGCGGGTCGCGGCGTTCACGGCGGTGGCGAAGATCGGGATGCCGCTCGGCAGCGTGCCGACCGGGTTCTGCAGGTTGATGTTGGTCACCACCGGCAGGTTGTTGCCACGGACGTAGGACGTGCCGACGCTCACCGAGTAGCGATCGCTCAACGCGTGCTCGAACTGCACGTTGTTCTGCCAGCTCCGGGCGATCCGGAAGTTCGGATCCACCGTCCAGGCCGTGTTCGGCTGCGCCCCGGCGCCGGCAGCGAGCAGGTTCGGAAACGCGGGCGAGCCCGCCTGGGAAGGCTGGAACGTGGCCGACGCGCGCGCGTTGGTGCCGTCGTTCTGCAGGGCCTGCTCGTAGACGGCGTTGAGCGTCTGGTCGTACATGATCCCGGTGTTGGCGCGAATCACCGTCCGGCGTGCGTCGTCCAGCGTCCACACCACGCCGAGCCGCGGGGCGAAGTTGTTGTCGTCGGTGGGGAACTGCTTCGATGCCTCGATGGGGGCGTTGGCCACGCCGTCGGGCGGGCCCAACCGGTCGTACCGCACGCCGTACAGCACCTTCAACATCGGGGTAACGCGCCAGTCGTCTTGCACGAAGAAGCCGTACTGCGCGGTCTTGTACTCGAGCCCGGGCAGACCGAAGTACTGCGTGAAGGACTGATAGCCCAGGGGATTGGCGCCACTGACCGCCGACTGGTACGCCGCCACGCTCGCGAAGGTGTAGAGCGCGGAGGCCGGTGAGACCCGCTTGTCGGTGACGAACTGCAGATCGAGCCCGGCCTTGATCGCGTGATCGCCCCGGAGCCAGGTCGTGCTGTTGTTGAACTGCATCACGTCCTGGCTGAAGCCGAAACCCGCGTCGGCGACGTTCGACGTCGGGCTGCCGATGTTGGCGACCCCTTGGATGTTCACCGCGGGGCCGCTGCCGGCCAGGGCACTCGGTACCCGGGCCTGCGCGCGCGTGGCGTACTGGAACCGGAACTCGTTCAACAGGCCGCTGCCAATCGTCGAGATGAGCTGCGCGCCGGTGGAGTGCTGCCGGTCGGTGAAGTCGGTGGCGCGCTGGCTCGACGTCAGGCCGCCGCCTACGTTCGCGGTGATGAAGTTGTCGAAGAACATGTAGCGGACCGACAGGCGGTTGGCCTGGTTGATCTGATGGTCCACCTTGCCGATCGCGAACTCGGTGTTGAGGCCGCGCGGCTGGTAGGCGGGCTCGCTCAGGCCGAGGGCCGCCTGGTTGGCCGGCGAAATCGTGATGACGCTCAGTCCCGACAGATCGCGCTCGGTGTGCTCGTAGCCACCGAAGAAGTGCGTCTTGTCGCGCACGATGGGGCCGCCGAGGTCGACGGTGTAGACGTTGACGTCGGTCGGCGGCTTCGGGGCATTGGCCGCGGTGTAGAAGGGCAGCGCCACCATGGCCTGACGCTGGAAGCGGTAGCTGCCCTGGCCGCGGAAGGCGTTCGTGCCCGACGGTGTGATCGCGTTGTACACCAGGCCCATCGTCTGGCCGAACTCCGGCGCGTAGCCGGTGGTGACGACCTTCACTTCGCGGATCATCACCTCGGACATCGGCATCTGTCGCAGGCCGGCGCGGTCCTTCTGCGTATTGTTGCTGCCGTCCACCTGGTAGTTCACACGGAGCAGAGCGCCGTTGGCGGTGAGGCGCGGCACGCCGAACTCGTTGGTCTCGAAGCCGACCACGCCCGGCTGGAGCAGGGCGAAGTTGTAGGGGTTGCGCGAGGTGAGCGGCAGCGTCTTGATCTCGGCGTTGCTGAGCGTGCGGCCCTGCTCGATCTTGCCCAGGTCCACCAGCGGCGCGTCAGCCGTGACGGTGACCGTCTCCTGCAGCGTACCGACGGTGAGGCGGAAGTCGATGACCGCCGTTTGGCCCGCACTGAGCGCGATGCCGGCCCGCTCGAACTTCTTGAAGCCTTGAAGCTCCGCCGACACGCGGTAGGTGCCGAGGGGCAGCAGGGGCGCCCGATAGAGGCCGCGGGCATTGGTGACCACGACACGGGTGTCGCCGGTGTCGAGGTTCACGACCGTGACGGTGACACCGGGCAGAACCGCGGCCTGCTCGTCGGTGATGGTGCCTTCGACGGTGCCGTTGATGGCTGTCGATTGAGCCGCTGTGGGGAGTGCCGTAGCAAGGGCCAGGAACAATGCAAGAAACATGCGGAGCATCGGAAAGCGCCTCCAGGAAGTGTCCAACTTTCGAGTATATGTCACCGGTGCGGCGGCGAAACCGGTCGAGCCGGGTTGTCCGCGCTCACTTACATAGATGCCAGGGACCGACGATGTCGACGGGCGTCTGGTTGTCACAGGGCGTCTCCTGGATGGTCACCACGCCGTCGCCGGCCTGGTCGGCCAGCACCTGGTACTCCCGGATGCGCTGGATTTCGTTCGACGCCACCTTGACGCGTTCGGCGGTGAGGAACGTCACGACGTACGAGCGCCAGTACCCCGCGCGCGCAAGGTGAACGCCGCCCGCCTCGAGCCGGGCGGCCAGGGGCTCGAACCGCGGCGGCGGCGGCGCAAAGGTCGAGCGTTGCAGCACCGTCGCGTGGTCCACGAGGGCGGCGGCCGCCAGCAGGCCGAAGAGCGCGCCACCCACGGCTCGCAGGCCGACCGGACGCCGATCGTGCAGGACCAGCGCGGCAAAGGACACCGGCAGGAACAGCGCGAGCAACCCATACCGGAACGTGAACATGCTGAGGTCCCGCGTCAGCGCGTACACCACCCCGCTCTGCAACCCGACAAGGCCGAGGTAGATCGCAAACGCTCCGCCTTCGAGCTCGCGGCGTCGCAGCACGTGCAGCAACAGCCACGCCGCCAGCACCCCCGCCAGCACCGTCGCCAGCGGGAGCAGTTCGCGCCAGCCGACGTGCGCGTCCGAGCCGATGGAGAGCAGGTACGGCCGAAACCCGTCGAGCCCCACGAGCATCGGCACGTGCTCGGTCGCCAGCGCGCGAAAGCGGCCCGGCAGCGCGGGCAGGTTCACGTTGGCGCGCGCGAGCAGCAGCGTGACGTTATCCTGCCGGGAGGTGGACACCGGCAGGCCGGCCGTGCCGGGGCCGAGCAGGTCGGCGTAGGGCTTGAGCGCGTTGATGCCCTGGAACACCACGAGGAACGCAAACGCGGTCAGTAGCCACGGCCGCACGAGCCGGCCCACGTGTTCGCGCGACTCGACCAGTTGCACGAGACCGAGCGCCGGCACCGCGTACACCGTGAACTCGCGATGCAGGAAGGCCACCGCGAGTGAGGTGCCGAGCATGAGCGGCCGGCGGCGCAGCATCCAGGCCACCAGCACCCAGATGAACGGCTCGACGTTGCCGCCCTGCGCTTCGATCAGGTGAGCCGCCGTCATGAACGGCGCCAGCGCGAACGGCGAGGCGGCCAGCGCGGCCATCCACGGGTTGAGCTTCGCCTCGGTCGTGAGCAGGCGCCACAATAGCAGCGCCGCCGCGGCGTTGATCAGCATCATGGTCAGCCGCAGCGCGAAAACGGTGGGGCCGAGCACGGCGAACACCGGCGCCATGAGCCAGGCCTCGACGCCGAGCATGTACTCCTGTCCGTAGAAGAACAACGGCCACGCGCGCCCTTCGGACAGATGCTTGGCCATCAGCCCGATGATGGCCTGATCCGAGTCGAAGTAACTTTCGTCGTAGGCGAGAAAGAACCAGCTACGGAGCAGGACGGCGCCGAGCAGCAGCGCGGCGATGACCCACGCACGCGGCTTCTGATTGCCGGGAACCTGCGGCATGATCCTGAGTGCCGATGATAGCAGCAGGGTTCCTGCCGGAATGTCCGGCCGCGTGGCACCGCGGCGTGTACGCGCTGGTGTCGTTGGGCTGGTGGCCCGACATCCCGGCCATCGGCCTGCTTCCCCCGCTGGCCTGGATGGCACTGCCCGCGGCGATCGTCACGGTGGCCGCCGTCGCGGCCGCCGCGTGGTCGAAGCCGCGCGCCGTCGCGGTCGTCGTGGGGCTGTCGGCGTTTGTCCACCTCTGGCTACCCGTCGCGCTCGTGCCCCTCGTCGCCGCCGCCACGCCGTGGCGCGGCTGGCGACCCTGGCGCCTGCCCGTCGCTGTCGCCGCCGCCCTCACGGCGGCGGCCGTGCTGCTGACTCCCGCGTGCGGCGCGGCGGGTCCGGCCGTCGCGTGGACCGACCTCGTGCGGCCGACCCTGGGCGGGCTCGGTCTCGCCGGGGTGGCGCTGGTGGCTCTGGACCTCGCGTTCGTCCGCCGGCGGCCCGCGCAAGCGGCGACCCTGGCCGTCGCCATCGTGTCCCTCGGTCTAGCCGTGAGCGGGTGGATGGACGGCGCCACGGCGGCGGGCGCCGCTCTCGCCGCGCTCTGGACCCGGGCGGCCTCGGGCGGTCTCCAGGTTCTGCGATGGCAGACTACGACCGCCTCGCGACTCGGCGCCGGGCTGCTGCTGGTGCTGGTGCCAATCCTCGCGGTGGCGCCGGTCATCCTCGTGTCGCGGACCGCCGAGGATCCGGCCACCGGCGAGGTATGGCACGCCCTCGACGCCCTGGAGATGCCGGCAGCCATAACCATGACCGGAGGGCGGCCGGATGTCGCCGTCGTGATCTGGCAGGCAGGCGGCCACGCGCGCGCGGATGCGGTGTCGCTGATCACGCCGCCAGACGCCGACTCCGGCGTGCCCGTCGGGCGAGCCGTGTATGCCTGGCCGCAGACCACCCGAGAGTTGCGCAGGCGCGGATTCATCATGGGAGCGCTGGCGAAAGGAGACGGCGCGGCGGGCTTGGCGCGCGTGCTCGACGAGGTGCCCTGCGCGATGCTCACGGCCGACTGGATCGACATCCACGAGCAGGCCTCCAGCGGGCAGTTGACGGGCGTGTTCTCCCGGGTGGCGCCCCTGCGCGGTGCGCTGCTCTATGTCGCCAGCGCCACCCCGCTCGCGCCGCAGCCCGTTGGCTGGCCGCCGGAAGCGGCGGCCGGTTTCGAGGCGCGTTTCTTCGACCGCCAGTCACCGGACGGCACCTCGGCCCTGGCCGAAGCCACCTCCCGCGATGCGCTCGACCCGGCTGTCTTCGGCGAAGCGCGCTACGTCGTGCGGGTGCGCGTCGATCGTCGCACCACCGCGCCAGAGGCCCTGGCCATCGCGCTGGGCGGCGTGCCCGACGTGGCGCGCGCCCGGCGGTACGCAGCCGACGACGAGCCCGAGGAACGCCTGCCCGCGATGTGCCGCGACACCTCGGGAATGGTAGTGACCTCGTTCGAGGGCGCGGCGCCGACGGCGGAACTCGACATCACGTCGCCTCAGGTGGCCGGACGCGGCTGGCTCGCGTTTGAATCGGCCGGGGACGATCGTGCACGCTGGACCTCCCCCGACGCCGACCTCTTCTTCATCGCGGGAGAAGCTCGGCCCTTGCGCCTCGAGATCCAGGCGGAGCCGGCCGCGGGCGACTGGGCTTCGGCCGCGATGCGCGTGAGGTTGAACGGGTTCGACGCCGGCTGCCTCGAGGGCGCCCCGCCGTGCGACTGGCTGCTGGGCGCCGAAGAGATGCGGCGCGGCCTGAACGTGGTGACGCTGCACGCCGCGGCAGGGCCGGCCGTGGCCGGCGAGGATCCGCGAGCGCTGCTGGTGCGACGGGCGCGGCTGGTCGCCCTTCGCGTCGCCCGCTAGTGCGTGGCCGACGGACTACAAGGTCCGGCCGAAGCCGAGGTGCTGATCGTCGGCCGTCGCCTCACCGAGCAGGTGGCGCAGCAGCACCCGGCTGGCCAGAAACGCTTTCGCCGGGTCGTGTGACGTGCCAAGGGCGAACAACTGGTGCGGGAAATTTCGGTGTGGACCGGCATACAGCCCGCCGTCGCCGCTGTGCGCGAGGGGCATCGACCATCCGTAGGCCGGCAAGACGCCGGAGATGGCCGGGTACAGGCGCGTCAGCTCGTACATCAGCTGCCCCGTGCGCTGGACGTGGTCGCGATCCCGTTGACGCTCCGGCGGACGTAGGCCGTCGGCGCCAGATACGACCACCGCGTGGTCGGCCGTCCAGCGGATGAGGTGTGGCGGCTGCTCCGTATCGGTCACCACGCAGGCGCGTGGGCCGATGGCCTTGCGCACCGGCACGGGGAGCGCCGCGCTCATCGCGAGCGCGCGCTGCTCGAACCGGAAGTGCCGCTTCAACGCCTTCAGCAGCTCGGTGGGCTCGCCCGTACAGTGCACGACGTGTGCGGCGACGATGCAGCCGCGGCCGGTGACGACGGTGGCGACCTTGCGGTCGAAGTCGATACGGGTGACGGGCGACCGTTCAAAGACGGCCGCGCCGCGGCTGGCAGCCGCCGCCATGAAACCCAGCACGAGCTTGTACGGATCGCAGACACCCCACGTCGCCATCTGCACACCGCCCTCGGTGCCGTCCACGCCGGTTGCCGACAACACCGCCGCGGGTTTTCGCCAGCTGGCCTCGAGGCCTGCACCGCTCCGTTCGTCGGCGTCCTTGCGCAGGGCCTTGACGGGCGTGCCCCCGGGCGCCAGGCGCACGGCGGGCTGGGTATCGACCCCGGCTCTGATGCCGAGGCGCTTGACCGTGACGACCAGTTCCTTCGCGGCGCGCCGCGTCTGGTCGAAGTGGATGCGTGCCGCCTTTCGGCCAACCGCCGCCTCGAAGTCGCGGAAGCAGGCGGAGGCTTCACCGGCGAATACGCCGGAGGCGTGTCCGCTGCCCCCGCTGCCGACGCGATCGGCCTCGAGCAGCACCGGTTTCAGCCCGGCCACCGCGCAGGCGTAGGCCGTCATCGCGCCGGCCAGGCCGCCACCGACGATGACGACCCGGGATTCGCGCTCACCCGCGAACACAGGATGGGACGGCCGCTTCTTGACGGGCACGCCCTCCATCCACGGAGAGCGCCCGTATCGGGTGGCTGGCACGGGGGCATCTTACCCGAGTGCCGGCTGCGCTCTGCCCGCCGCCCAGCACTGCACCCGGCGCTAGCGCCGCTCCTTCTCGATCAACTTCCGCTTCCGCTCCGCCCCCCAGCGATAGCCGCCGACGCGGCCGTCCTGCGGCACCACCCGGTGGCAGGGCACGACCAGGCACACCGGATTGGTCGCACAGGCGCGGGCCACAGCCCGGGCGGCGCGGGGTTGGCCGATGCGCCGGGCCACCTCGCCGTACGGCCGGGTTTCGCCGTAGGGGATGGACTGCAGCGCCCGCCACACCTTCCACTGGAACGCGGTGGCGCGGACGTCGATGGGCAGGTCCAGCGCGGGCAACTCGCCCTTCAGGTGCTGGAGGATGGCGCGTACCCACTCCGCACGCGCCTGGCCCCCGTGCTCGATGACGGCGGCGCGGTACTCCTGCTTCAGGTCGTAGACGAGTTGATCGTCCGAATCCCCGAGCTTGACCGAGCACACCCCCGCGGCCGTCGTGGCGACGAGGAGACGGCCGAACGGGCTCGGCACAATCGAGTAGGCCAGATGCATTCCGGCGCCGCCACGGCGATAGGCCGACGGCGTCATGCCTGCGAGCGCAGCGCTCTCGTAGACGCGGCTTGGCGATCCGTAGCCCGCTTCGTAGATGGCGGTGGTGACGTCGGCGCCGCTTCGGAGCTTGGCCTTGAGGCGCGTGGCGCGGCACGCCGCCTGGTACTCGCGCGGGGACACACCCACCAGAGCCTTGAAGCGCCGCTGCAGGTGATGCGGGCTCATCGCGGCGAACCGGCCAAGCCTGGCGAGCGTGATGGACTCGTCGGCGTGCGCGGCCAGGAAAGCGGACACACGGCGGACGGCGTCCATCCCTGGCACGCCGGCGTCCACCTGATCCGGTTGGCAGCGCTTGCACGGGCGGAAGCCCGCCTCGCGCGCGCCGGCGCCGGAATCGAAGAATCGGACGCGGTCGGCGCGTGGCCGCCGGCTGGGACAGCTCGGGCGGCAGTAGATACCCGTGGAGGTGACCCCATAGACGAATCCGCCATCGGCGGCCGCGTCGCGCATGGCAACGGCACGCCAGCGGGGGTCGAGGCCCCCCTGCGCCTGCGGCGGGGCGTGGGCGCGGCGGGTGGAGGTCACCAGTTCATGCTGCATCATGCCGGCCACGGTACGCCACCAGGGACCGCGCCGGCGATCCGCGGCTTGCGGTGTCATCTGCAGCGGCAGCGCGAGGGTCGGCAGCCGAGCGCGGGCGGGCGGGATGAAGGGGATAATCGACACCATGCGATCGCTGCTGCGCGGCGTCCTGATCCTCCTCGTGCTCCTCGCGGTGGCGGCCCTGGCCGGCGGCGTCTACCTCCGCTCGGAGCTTCGGGCGAGCCTGCCCCAGCTCGACGGCACGCGCACCCTGCCAGGATTGAGCGCGCCGGTGAGGGTGGCGCGCGACGCACGTGGTGTTCCGACGCTCGCCGGGGCCTCGCGCGCCGATGTGGCCAGGGCGCTGGGCTTCGTGCACGCGCAGGACCGCTTCTTCCAGATGGATCTGCAGCGGCGGCAGCCGGCCGGCGAGCTGAGCGCCTTGGTGGGCGATACCGCCTTCGCCGTGGACGCGCGCATGCGGGCACATCGATTCCGGCACGTCGCCGAAGCCGCCTACGCGCGTACCGCACCCGAGTGGCGTCGGCTGCTCGACGCCTACACGGCCGGCGTCAACTCGGGCCTCGCCTCACTCGACGCGCCGCCGTTCGAGTACCTGCTGCTACGCGCGACGCCCGAGCCCTGGAAGGCGGAGGACTCCATCCTCACCGTGCTGGCGATGTTCGATTCGCTGCAAGGCCGCCAGGCTGCCTTCGAACAGACCAACCAGCAGCTGCGGGACGCCATGCCGGAGCCGATGTTCCGCTTTCTTTCCGCCGCGGGATCCGAGTGGGACACACCGGCCGCGGGCGCGCCGCTCGTGCGTCCGCCCGTTCCAGGGCCCGACGTGATCAACCTGCGCGACCAGGCGGCTTCGGCTCGGTGGGCGACGGCGGCGCTGGCCCGTGTGGCACCCACCTGCACGGCCGCACCGTGGATTGAGGGCACTGGAGGCCTGGCCTGCGGCACGCCGGAAGAGACGGAGGTCATCGGCTCGAACAACTGGGCTGTCGACGGCGCGCACGGCGCCGGCGGCGGTGCGATGGTCGCCAACGACATGCACCTTGGCATCGGCGTCCCGAACATCTGGTACCGCGCCTCGATGGTGTTTCCCGACCCGGCGGATCCGCTTCATCCGTTGCGCGTCGGCGGTGTCACGCTGCCCGGCCTCCCCACGCTCGTCGTCGGCAGCACGGGCTTCGTGGCGTGGGGATTCACCAACACCGGCGGCGACTGGAGCGACCTGGTGCGCATCGAGCCCGATGCGCGCGACCCCAGCCAGTATCTGACTCCCGATGGCCCGAAGCGTTTCGAGGTGGTGGAGGAGCCCATTCCGATCAGGGGTGCGCCGGCCCGCACCACGACCGTCCGCTCCACGATCTGGGGCCCGATCGTGTGGACGGATGTCGAAGGGCGCGAGTACGCGCAGCACTGGGTGGCGCACGACGCCGACGTGCTGGCCAGCGACCTGTCCCGTCCGGAGCGCGCGCGCACCGTGGACGAATTGACGATCGCGGCAGCCGGCCTGGGGATTCCGAATCAGAACCTGGCCATGGCCGACCGCACGGGCCGTATCGCGTGGACGGTGGGCGGTGCCATTCCGCGGCGGCGCGGCTTCGACGGCTTCACGCCCGAGTCGTGGGGCGACGGATCCAAGGGCTGGGATGGGTACATCGGCGCGGGCGACGTCCCGCGGATCGTGGACCCGGCGAGCGGCCGGATCTGGACCGCCAACGCACCGGTCGTGGACGGCGCCATGCTGGGCCTCATCGGCGATGGCGGCTACTCGGACGGCATCCGCGCGCGCATCATCCGCGACCGGCTCACGGCCATCGTCCGGGCCACACCCGCCGACATGCTCGACGTGCAGCTCGACAACCAGGCGTTGTTTCTCGAACGGTGGCGCACGCTCGCGCTCCGCTCACTGGATCGACCCGCCGCGGCCGAGCCCGCCACCGCCGTACCCGCGCGCAGGACGTTCCGCCGGCTGATCGAGAGCACCTGGACGGGGCACGCCTCTCCCGATTCGGTCGCGTATCGGCTGGTGCGCACGTTCCGCGCCGAGGTCGTGAAGGCTGTAATGAGCTTTGTCACCGCCCCGGCGCTCGTGAAGGACCCGTCGTTCGACTACACGCGCTCGACCCGCGCCGAGGGCCCCGTGTGGCAGCTCATCTCGGAGCAGCCCCTTCACCTGCTGGACCCGCGGTTCGCGTCGTGGGACGCACTGCTCGTCGCGAGCGCCGACAACGCCATCTCGGAACTCACGAGCGAGGGGCGCTCCCTCGAACAGCGCACGTGGGGTGAGTTCAACCGCGCGCAGATCGTCCATCCCCTCGCCTCGGCCGTGCCGCTGCTACCGGGCTGGCTGAACATGCCGGCCGATCCCCTGCCCGGCGACGTGTTCACGCCGCGCGCGCACTCACCACGTACGGGACCGTCCGAGCGCATGGTGGTGTCGCCCGGCCGCGAAGACGAGGGCATCCTGCACATGCCGACCGGCCAGAGCGCCCACCCCCTGTCGCCGCACTACGGCGACATGCACCGAGCCTGGGCCGCGGGCGCGCCGGTACCCTTCCTGCCCGGGCCGGCAACCAACACCCTGACGCTGGTCCCGTAGTCGGACGCACGTCCGAGTGGACGATTACGATTTCGTCAGCGCGTGTCGAGAATCCGCACGCCGCTCCGTCACGATGAGCCGCCGTGACCCGGATCCGGGCGGCGCGGGCCTTGCTAGCGTCCGGACATGCCAAGACACCCATCTCCACTCTCCCGCCGTGCGATCGGCAGCGCGATCGCGCTTCTGCTGTCGAGCCAGGCCTTCGCCGATCCCGTCACCACCTCCACGCTCGGATGGGCGGTGAACGGAATCGTCAGCGAGGTGGCCCGCGCGGGCGACGTGGCTTATGTTGGCGGCTCGTTCGGCACGGTGGCGCCCTCGCCCAACCTGGTGTACGGGTTTGCGGCGTTTGCCACCGACTCGGCCGTCCCGGTGTTTCCGCGCCTCAAGGTCAACAACCGCGTGCGCGCGGTGGTGGCGCTGCCGGGCGGCGGCTGGCTCATCGGCGGCGATTTCACGAGCGTCAACGGCGTGACCAGACAGCGGCTGGCGCGCCTGCTGGCTGATGGCACGCTCGACCCGACCTTCTCCCTGGCGGCCAACGGCTCGGTGTGGGCCATGTCCGTCGCCAGCAGCACGGTGTATGTCGGCGGCAGCTTCACCGAGCTCGGCGCGGCGGCTCACGCACGGCTGGCCGCTCTTGACGCCTCGACCCTGGCAGTCAACGCCTCGTTCACGCCCGAGGTCGCCGGCGGCTCGTCGCCGTCGGTCCGCGCACTGGTGGTCGGCGGCGGCACGGTGTACTTCGGCGGCTCGTTCAGCACCGTGAACGGGGTGTCACAGGCCAACCTCGGCGCGGTGGACGATGCCACCGGCGTCAGCGTGCTCACCTTCACTGGAACGGCTGACGGGCAGGTTGATGCTCTGGCCCTGGACGGGTCGGCGCTCTTCGCGGGTGGTGAGTTCAACTCGGCCGGCGGTGCGCTCCGCCGCGGGGTCGCCCGCCTGTCGCCCACGACCGGCGCCGCCGACGCGTCGTTCAACGCCAACAGCAACGGCAACGTCGGCGCTCTCGCCGTAGCGGGCGCCACGCTCTTCGTCGCGGGTTCGTTCGGAGAAATCGGCGGGCAGAACCGCGAGCACATCGCCGCGCTCGGCGCGGCCACCGGCGCCGCTACGACGTGGAATCCAGGCGCCAACGGCGATGTCGAGGCCATTGCGCTCGCGGGCACTTCGCTGGTCGTCGTCGGTGACTTCGAGGAAATCGGCGGTGTGGAACGGCTCCACGTGGCGGCGCTCGATACCACTCGCCTCACCGACATGGCACTGTCCTGGAATCCTTCTCTCGAAAACGGCGCCGACCTCCTGCACGTAGACGCGGCCGGGCACGTCTTCATCTCGGGCGAGTTCCACTTCTTCGGTGCGGTGAAGCGGCAGAACCTGGCGGCCATCGACCTGCTCACCGGCGAGTTGCTGCCCTGGAATCCAGGCGCCGACGGCTGGGTACGCGCGCTCGACGTGCTGGGCAACACGGTGTACATCGGCGGCGACTTCACCACGATTGGCGGCGTCTCGCGCAGCCGCATCGCGGGCCTCGACGTGGTGACGGGCGTGGTGTCGGACTGGACGGCCAATCCGAACGGGACGGTGAACAGCCTGATGGTGTTCGGCGACGCCATCTACTTCGTCGGCAGCTTCTCGCAGGTGAAGAACAGCACGTCGCGCGGACGCGGCGCGGCCGTCTCGACCGATGGCACCGTGCTGGCATGGAACCCGGCCGCCAACGGCAACATCGAGTCGCTCTTCGTCTCCACCGATCGCGTGTTCCTGGGCGGGGTGTTCACCACGCTCGGCGGTGTCTCGCACCAGCGGCTCGGCGCGGTGAGCACCACGACCGGCGACCCGGTCGCGGCGTTTGCGCCTTCGGTGAACGGAGCGGTCTACCGCCTCGACGTGGAGGACGACCTGGTTTTCTTCGGCGGAAGCTTCGGGATGGTCAACGGCTCGACCCGGGGCAATGCCGGCGCCGTGAAATCCGCGCCCGGCATGGGCGACGACGGGCAGTTACAGGGGTGGGACCCGTCGGTCGGCGGCCCGATCTATGACATGGACGCCTTTGGCGGCAACGTCTACCTGGCCGGCGGCTTCGGTTCGGTGGGCGGCAGTTCACGGCCGGGCATCGCCATGGTGGACGCGCTGGCCAATGGCGGCGCGGTCCGATCGTGGCTCCCCCAGGACGTGAACGGCGGTGCGATCTCGGTGATCGACACCAGCGACACGGCCGTCCTCTTCGGCGGGCTGTTGCAAGACCTCGACGGCATCGACATCGGCGCGGTGCTCTATCCCGAAGCCGGGCTCGTGGGCACGCCGCCGCCGCCCACCACGCCGGACATCCTCGTCCGCGGGTCTACGCTCACGCTGTCGTGGACGGCACCGCCGCTCGGCGCGCGGCCCACCGCCTACGTCATCGAGGGCGGCAGCGGACCGGGTCTGCGCGACCTGGCCAACTTCTCGACCGCCAGCACGGCAACCACTTTCTCGGCGCCCGGCCTCGGGGCCGGCACCTACTTCCTCCGCATGCGCTCGCAGAACGCGTACGGCGCGGGGCGCACCACGCTCGAGCAGGCCTTCGTCGTCGGCGCGGCGGGTTGCTCGGGGCCGCCGGCCGCGCCGCTCGACCTGGGCGCAGTGGTCGACGGCTCGTCGGTCACCCTGGCCTGGCGCGCGGCGCCACAGTCGATCGTCGGCAGCTACCGCGTCCTGGCCGGGTCGGCGAGCGGCGTCAGCAATCTCGGTACGTTCGACGTGGGCAACGCGACGACGTTCACGACCACGGCGCCGGCGGGCGCGTTCTTCGTCCGCGTGCAGGCTGCCAATGCGTGCGGCCTCGGCGTGACTTCGTCGGAAACCGTGGCGGTCGTGGGCGGCGCATCTGTGCCGCCCGGGCCAGTGTTTGCCCTGTCGGGCAGCGTGACCGGGTCCACGGTATCGCTCGCGTGGGCGGCGCCGTCGGTGGGCACGGGGCCCTTCCAGTACCGCGTCGAGGCGGGCAGCGCACCCGGACTCTCGAACCTTGCCACCATCATCGCGGCCGCGCCGTCGTTTGTGACGACGGGTGTGCCGCCGGGCATCTACTACGTGCGCGTGCGGGCCCTCAGCGCGTCGGGGGTCGGGCCGGCCGGCAACGAGATCGTCGTCGTGGTGCCGTAACCACGCCGGAGAGGGTGGCACGATGGCGCGGCCCGCTGGCGACGAGCGCGCGGGCTCTCGTGCGCGGGCGGACTAGAGCACGGCGCGAGCCGCCAACGCCCGCTCCGCCGCTTCGTCGGCGCTGTCGGCGACGACGGTGAGGTGGCCCATCTTGCGGCCGGCGCGAGGATCGTCCTTGCCGTACAGGTGAAGCGCCACGCCCGGCAGCGCCAGGGCAGCGTCCCAATCGGGCTCGCCCTCGGCCCAAAGGTCACCGAGCAGGTTCACCATGGCCGCCGGCCGCGCCATCGTCGGGACGCCGAGCGGGAGCCCGCACACGGCGCGGACCTGCTGTTCGAACTGGCTGGTCGTGGCGGCCTCGATGGTGAGGTGTCCCGAGTTGTGCGGCCGCGGCGCAATCTCGTTGACGAGCAGTTGCTGGTCGTGGGTCACGAAGAACTCCACGCACAGCACCCCGACGTAGTCGAGCGCACCGGCGATGCGGCGCGCCAGCGTGCTGGCCCTGCTGACCAGGGCGGGCGGGACGCGCGCCGGCGATACCGACAGGTCGAGGATGTGGTTGACGTGCTGGTTCTCGATGGCGCCGTAATCGACGATGGCGCCGTCGAGCCCGCGCGCCGCGACCACCGAAATCTCCCACGCGAAGTCCACCACGCGCTCGACAATGGCTTCCTGGCGGCCCACCACCGACCAGACGGTCTCGGCCTGCTCGATGGCCGTGATGCGGTGCTGGCCCTTGCCGTCGTAGCCGAAGGCGGCGGTCTTGACGATGGCTGGCAGGCCGACGGCGCCCAGCGCGACGGCCAGCTCGTCGAGCGACTGGACGCGCGCGAAGATCGGCACGGGAAAGCCGCGATCGGCCAGGAAGGCCTTTTCGCGCGCTCGCTGCTGCGTGACGTGCAGGGCCGAGCCGCTCGGCCGCACTGGCACGAGCTCGGCGGCCGCCTCCGCGGCGTCGGCGGGTACGTTCTCGAACTCGAAGGTGACCACGTCCACGCCGCCGGCAAACGCGCGAATGGCCTCGAGGTCTTCGTATGGGGCGGTAATCTCGGCTTCGGCGATCTGGCCCGTGGGCGTGTCGGCGGCGGGCGACAGCGTGTGGACGCGGTAACCCATGCGGCGCGCGGCGAGCGCCATCATGCGGCCAAGCTGGCCGCCGCCCAGCACCCCGATGGTTCCCCCCGGAAGGACGATGCGGTTCACAGCTCGGCGGCGCGCACCTGCGCGGTCTGTTCCTCGCGAAACGCCCGGAGGCGATCGCGCAGGTCAGGGCGCGCGGTGGCGAGGATGGCGACAGCCAGCAGCCCTGCGTTGGTGGCGCCGGCCTTGCCGATGGCCAGCGTGCCGACGGGCACGCCGCCCGGCATCTGGACAATCGAGAGCAGCGAGTCGAGCCCCTGGAGCGCGGTGCTCTGCACCGGCACGCCGAGCACCGGGAGCACGGTGTAGGCGGCCACCATGCCGGGCAGATGCGCGGCGCCGCCCGCGCCGGCGATGATCACCTGGATGCCGCGCGCCTCGGCGCCGGTGGCAAACTCGGCCATCCACGCCGGGGTGCGGTGCGCCGACACCACCGCCTTTTCGTAAGGCACATCGAAGCGCTCGAGCGCGGTGACGGCGTGGGACATGGTGTCCCAATCGGAACTCGAGCCCATGATCACGGCCACGAGCGGGGTCGAGGGCAACATCGTGCAGAGTATATTGCAGGCGTCCGGCGGCGCCGATCCGGTGGAGAATAGCTCCAATGAGCAAGCGGCTCTCTTGCGCGGTTCTTGCCGCGGCCCTGGGCACCGGCACGGCCCTGATGGCACAGGCCCCCGCCCCCCCGGCGGCGGCCCTGACGGTGCCCTACACCCAGTTCACGCTGCCCAATGGCCTGCACGTCATCCTCCACCAGGACAGGACGGTGCCGGTGGCGGCGGTGAACGTCTGGTACCACGTCGGGTCGGCCCGCGAAAAGCCCGGGCGCACCGGCTTCGCGCACCTCTTCGAGCACGTCATGTTCGAAGGATCCGAGCACGTGCCCGAGGGTAGTTTCGACACCTGGCTCGAGGCCGCGGGCGGCAACAACAACGGCTCCACCTCGGAGGACCGGACCAACTACATCACCGACGTGCCGTCGAATGCGCTCGAACTGGCGCTGTACCTGGAATCGGATCGCATGGGCTACCTGCTGCCCACGCTGACGCAGTCGAAGCTCGATGGCCAGCGCGACGTGGTGAAGAACGAGAAGCGCCAGCGCGTGGACAACGCGCCGTACGGACAGGCCTTCATCGAGCTGGGCGCGATGCTCTACCCGCCCGGCCACCCCTACAGCTGGCCCACTATCGGTTCGATGGAGGACCTCTCGGCCGCCAGCCTTGCGGACGTCATCGAGTTCTTCAAGACCTATTACGTGCCGAACAACGCCAGCCTGGTGGTGGCCGGCGACATCGAGTTCGAGTCGACGCGCCGGCTGGTGGAGAAGTGGTTCGGCGGCATTCCGCGCGGCGCCGACGTGCCGCCCATGGCACCGGCCCCGGCGTTGCTCGGCGAGGTGAAGCGCAAGACCATCACCGACCGCGTGCAGTTGCCCCGCCTCTACATCGCCTGGCACACGCCGGCGCTGTTCGAGCCGGGCGACGCCGTCATGGACTACGTGTCGAGCCTGCTGACCGGCGGCAAGAATTCGCGGCTGTACCGGCGGCTGGTGTACGAGATGCAGATCGCGCAGGACGTGACCGCGGCGCAGCAGTCGCAGGCGCTCGTCAGCGCGTTCCTCGTGGTGGCCACGGCCAGGCCGGGCCACACGCTGGACGAGATTCGAACGGTCATCGACGAAGAAATCGACAAGCTGGCCGCTCACCCGCCCGACGAGCACGAGATGACCCGCGCACTCAACCAGATTGAGGCGTCGTTCTACCGCCGGATGGAGCGCACGGGCGGCTTCGGCGGCAAGGCCGACCAGTTGAACAGCTACTACACCGCCACCGGGATGCCCGATTACTTCGAGGAAGACCTGGCGCGCTACCGCGCCATCTCACCCGCCGACGTACAGGCCGCCGTCCAGTACTTCCTGCCGAAAGATCGCCGGGTGGAGTTGGGGGTGGTGCCAGAATGAGTGCTCATCTGCGGCCCTGGTTGATCTTTGTGCTGTCCGCGTCGGTTCTCGTCACCTCCGTATCGACTCAGAGTCCGGATCGGAGCCAGCCGCCGCCGCTCGGGCCGGCGCCGGATCTGCGGCTTCCCGCCATCCAGAAAACCACCCTCGGTAACGGCGTGCCGGTGTGGATCATCGAGCAGCACCGCGTGCCGCTGGTGCAGGTGAACGTGCTGCTGCGAGGCGGCAGCTCGCTCGACCGCTCGGGCCGCTTCGGCCTGGCGAGCCTCGTGGCCGCCATGCTGGACGAAGGGGCCGGGGCACGTTCGTCGCTGGAGCTGGCCGATGCGGTGGACTACCTGGGCGCGGATCTGTCCACCAGCAGCTCGTTCGATTACAGCGCCGTCCGCCTGTCGACGCCCGTCAAGAACCTGGCCCCGGCGCTCGAACTGCTCGGCGATGTCGTCCTGCGGCCCACCTTTCCCGCCGGCGAGCTCGAGCGCCTGAAGAAGGAGCGCCTGACTTCGCTCGTGCAATCGCAGGACAACCCGGCGGCCATCGTCGGCTACGCGTTTCCGCGCGTGGTGTTCGGACCGACGCACCGCTACGGCACGCCCGCCTCGGGCCTGGCGCCCGCCATCGAGGCCATCACGGCAGACGAGGCACGCGCCTTCTACAAAGAGCACTACGTCTCGGGCCAGGCCACCATCGTGGTGGTGGGCGAGGTCGCCCCCGACGAGGCCAGGGCCGCGCTCGAGCGCGTGTTCGGCGGCTGGCCTGGCAGCGGGCCAGACGCGGCGGCGGCGCCCATCCCCCAGGCGCCACAGCTGACGCGGCGCGACGTGGTCATCGTGGACAAGCCCGGCGCGGCGCAGTCACAGATCCGCATTGGCTGGGTCGGCGTGCCGCGCTCGACCACCGAGTACGCGACGCTCGAAGTGCTGAACACCATTCTCGGCGGCTCGTTCACGTCGCGCCTCAACCAGAACCTGCGCGAGCGCAACGGCTTCACCTACGGCGCGGCCTCCATCTTCGACATGCGCACGTCGGCCGGTCCCTTCTTCGCCACGGCGGGCGTCCAGACCGACAAGACCGCCGAGGCCCTCAAGGAATTCTTCGTCGAGCTCGAGGCCATCCGGCGGCCAGTGCCGGAGGCGGAGCTGACCAGGGCGAAGAACTACGTCGCGCTGAGCTTTCCGTCCGAGTTCGAAACCAGCCGCGACCTCGCCCAGAAGCTCGAAGAGCTCATCGTCTACCACCTGCCGGACGACACGTACCGTACGTTCGTGAGCGCGGTCGAGAAGGTGACGGTAGCCGACGTGCAGAAGGCGGCCGCCACACACATCCAGCCCGACAAGATGGCGGTGGTCGTGGTCGGCGATCGCAAACTGATCGAGCCGGGCATCGCCGCGCTCGAGCTGGGTACCATTCGGATCGTGCCCATCGAGGAGTTCTTCAAATAGATCCGACGGTCGTCATCGGGGCCGGCGCCGCCGGCCTCGTGGCGGCGAGCTTCGCCGGCCGCGGGCCCGCGCCCGTGGTGCTCGTCGAGCGCACGGCCGACGGCGGCCGCAAGATCCTCATCAGCGGCGGAGGCCGGTGCAACATCCTGCCCTCGACGCTGGCGCCCGAACGCTTCGTCACCGATTCGCCCGCCCACCTGATGCGGGCCATGCTGCGGGCGTGGCCGCTGGCCGCCCAGCGGGCGTTTTTCGAAGGCGAAATCGGGCTGCCCCTGACGATCGAAACGGACACGGGAAAGCTCTTTCCCGCCTCGAACCGCGCGCGTGACGTCCGCGACGGGCTGCTCGCCCTGGCGCGACGGCACGGCGTGACCGTTCAGTTCGGGACTGTCGTGACAGGGCTCGCCCCCGAAGGTAACGGCTGGAGGCTCGAGACCTCCGCCGGACCTCTGCGCGCCGGGCGCGTGGTGATGGCAACGGGTGGCCTGTCCGTGCCGGCCACCGGGAGCGACGGCACGGGCCTCGCGCTCACCGCGGCGCTCGGCCACCGTGTGCAGCAGACCTACCCGGCGCTGACGCCGTTGACGACAGACGCACTCCGCACTCCGCACCCCACGCCGCACTCGGCATCCGGCACTCGTCAGCCGTCACTTCTCGCCGGCCTCTCCCTCCCCGTCCGTCTCCGGGTGCGCTGGGCGGGCCGCACGACCGAGGCGCGTGGGGGATTCCTGTTCACGCATCGCGGCTACAGCGGTCCCGCGGTCCTCGACGTGTCGCACGTGTGCGTGAGGAGCCTCATGACGAGCGCGGACGCGGCTGCGGACGAGGCCGATGGTCCAGACACGCGCGCACGACTGCTCGTCAGCTGGTCCGACCGCACGGCCCAGCAGTGGGAGCGGGACCTGATGTCGGGCGACCAGGGCGTCGCGACCGTGCTTGGCCGGGTGCTGCCCGAGCGCCTGGCGCTGGCCCTGATGCACGACGCCGGCATCCCGCGCGACCGCCGGACCTCGGCCCTGCGCCGCGTGGAGCGCACGGCGCTGGTGGCACGTCTCACGAGCGACGACTTGCCCTGGTCCGGACACGAGGGCTACAAGAAGGCCGAGGTCACCGGTGGTGGCGTCGCGCTGGACGAGGTGGATCCGCGAACGCTCGAAAGCCGCCACCATCGCGGATTGTTCCTGTGCGGCGAAATGCTCGACGCGTTTGGCCCGATTGGGGGCCATAACTTCGCCTGGGCCTGGTCCACGGGGCGCGCGGCCGGCCTCGGGGCGGCCCGGCGCGACTAGGGCACCCCGGCGCTCGTCAACCGAAGTACCCTTGTCCCCCATGGACAGCTACTACCATCCGCCCGATCTGGCGAAATTCCCCGACGTCGGCAAGGACGCCCCGGAGCTGTGGGAGAAGTTTCTCGGCTGGTACAACAGCGTCTTCACGGAAGGGGCCCTCACCGAACGTGAAAAGGCGCTCATCGCGCTCGCCGTCGCCCATGCCGTGCAGTGCCCGTACTGCATCGACGCCTACACGTCGGGCAGCCTCGAGAAGGGCGCCACACCCGATCAGATGACCGAGGCCGTACACGTGGCGGCGGCCATCCGTGGCGGGGCGTCCTTGGTGCACGCCGTGCAGATGCGCAACAAGATCGACAAGATCGGGATGTAGGCTCCAGACGACGGGCGGTCGCGACACAACCATGGCCCTGATCACCTTGATCAACACGCGAAGCCCGCTGGCCGCGCCGGCCGCGCAGCGCGCCCTGCTCGAGGCCATGCCCCTCGAGCGCGGCTTTGAAGACGCTCTCGCCTCGGCGGGACAGCATCCGCTCAAGCGCACCGAGACACGCGTGCTGCAGATGAACCTCGGCAAGCGCTGCAACCAGGCGTGCCATCACTGCCATGTGGACGCCGGCCCCGATCGCCTGGAGGTGATGCCGGACGAGGTCGTAGACACCACGCTCCGCGCGCTGGAGCGGTCGGGCATTCCGACGCTCGACATCACGGGCGGCGCGCCCGAGCTGCACCCGCGATTCCGCGACATCGTCACACGTGCTCGTGCCATGGGCCGGCACGTGATGGACCGCTGCAACCTCACCATCACGACGTTGCCCAACTACGCCGACCTGCCGGAGTTCTTCGCCGTCAACGCGGTGGAGGTCGTCGCCTCGCTGCCGTCGTACGCGCCGACGCAGACGGACCGGCAGCGTGGCGAGGGCGTTTTCGAGGCATCGCTCGAGGCGCTGCGCCGGTTCAACCACCTGGGATACGGCCGCGAAGGCACGGGGCTGGTGCTCGACCTGGTCACCAATCCCGTCGGCGCGTTCCTGCCGGCAAGTCAGGTCGCGCTCGAGCCCGACTGGAAGCGGGAGTTGAAGCGGCGCTACGGAGTGGAGTTCAATCGCCTCTTCACCATCACCAACATGCCCATCAGCCGGTACCTCGAGTGGCTCGAGCAGTCGGGCAACCTGAGCGCCTACATGGAGAAACTCGTGCAGGCATTCAACCCTGCCACCATCACCGGCCTGATGTGCCGGGACACCATCTCGGTGTCGTGGGACGGCCGACTCTTCGACTGCGATTTCAACCAGATGCTGGATGTGCAGGTGGACGCCCGTGGCCCGCGCACGATTGCCGACTTGCTCTCGGCGCCGGCGCTGCTGCGGCAGCCGGTCGTCACCGGTCCCCACTGCTTCGGCTGCACGGCCGGCACCGGCTCGAGCTGCGGTGGCGCCACGATCACCTAGCCGCGCTCCCTTGCGGCCTGCCGGCACACATTAAACCCACGCGCCTCCATCGTGGTCTGAGCAGGTGGAAGGGAGATTCTCATGTTCCGGCTTCGTCCCATCATCGTCGTCGTTGCGGTTCTGGTGGCCTCGGCGTCCCTCGCACTGTTCGCGCAGGGCCCGTCGCCCGTTGGTCCGTTCCTGCCCGACTCGACCTTCAACTGGATGGTCGGTGGCACCGTGCGCGCGGTGGCGCGCGTCGGCAACACCGTCTTCATCGGCGGGCGCTTCCGGGCGCTGGCGCCGCGCAGCAATCTCACGGGCGGATTCGCCATCCTGAGCGCCGCGCACAGCCGGCGCGCCGCGCTGACGCCCTTTGTGAACGGCGTGGTCAACGCCGTCGTGTTCGACGAGGCGTCGTCGTCCTTCTTCGTCGCCGGATACTTCGACCGCGTCGGTCCGGCTACCCACGCGCGCATCGTGCGCATCGGCGTGAACGGGCACCTGGATCTCGCCTGGTCCGGCCGCGTGAACGGCCGGGTGCGTGCCCTGGCGCTGGCGCCGCGGCCGGGCGGCGGACGCTACCTGTACGTCGGTGGGGAATTCACCGAAGTCGGCTTCGGGGCTACGGTGGCCCCAGCCCGGAATCTCGCGGCGTTCGAGTTGCCGGCCGGTGGCCCGCCCGCCATCCTCGCCAGCTTCGCGCCCGATCCCGATGGTCCCGTCCTGTCGCTGGCGGCAACCCCATCTACCTCCCCCGGCGTCGCGTCGATCTACGCGGGCGGCGCGTTCGGCGAGATAGGCGGACAGGCCATCGCGCACCTTGCGCGCGTGAACGGCGCGACGGGTGCGGCCGACACGTGGGATCCGTCGGCCGACGCCGACGTCTGGACGATTGAAACCTCGGGTGACGGCGGCACCATCTACGCAGGCGGAGCCTTCGCCTCGCTGGGCGGCGCGGCGCGAAGCAGGGCCGGGGCCGTCGGGGCCGGCGATGCACTGGCCACTCCCTGGAATCCATCGCCCGACGGGCCCGTGCGCGCACTGCTGCGCCGCGGCTCGCAGATGTACGCGGGCGGCGCGTTCGTCACCATCGGCGGTCTCGCCCGCCAGCGGCTCGCGCTGCTCGACACGACGACCGGCGCGGCCGCTCCGGCCTTCGACGCTCCAGCCGACGATGTGGTGCACGCGCTGGCGCTGGGCAGCCAAGCGGGCGCTCCGTTACTCTTCGCCGGCGGTGAGTTCACGAACATCGGCGGTCGACTGCGACTGCACCTGGCATCGCTCGACGCGAACACCGGCGCGGTTACCGACTGGCATCCAGCGTTCAACGACACCGTGCGAACCGTGGCCACCTCGCCGCTGCCGGATGCGCCCGGTGGACCGGGCACCCTCGTGGCCGCGGGCGGCGACTTCGACGCGTTCGGCGCCGTCGCGCGCCGCAATCTCGCCGCCGTGAACCTGGAGACGGGAGAGGTGCTGCCCTGGAGGCCGGCGCCCGACGGCACCGTGCGCGCCCTCGACGCCCGCGGGGGCGCCCTGTACGTCGGCGGGGACTTCACCCGCATCGATCAACAGGCACGCCACTACCTGGCGGCGTTCTCGCTCGTGTCGCGCCAGCTTGCGTCGTGGAATCCGGACGCCGACGCGCCCGTACACGCACTGGCGACCCTGGTCGCACCGACGCCAGCCGGCGGCGAGCGGACCTCTTCCCCTGGGACGGTCACCGTGTACGCGGGCGGCGACTTCGCCACGGTGGGCGGGCAGCCGCGCCTGAGGCTGGCCGCGATCTCGGCGGCCACGGGCGTGCCCACGGCGTGGACGCCGGCCGGCGCCGACGGCAGGGTACTGGCCGTGCTGCCGACACCGGGCTTCGTCTACATAGGCGGGCAGTTCACGACGCTGGGCGGCGTGGCTCTGCCGCACCTGGCGCGCCTGTCGACCGTCACGGGCGAGGCCGACACCGCCTGGGATCCCGCGCCCGACACTGAGGTACGTGCCCTCGCTCTCGACACCTCGTCCGTGTTTGCGGGCGGCACCTTCGACACGCTCGGTGGCGCCGCGCGGCACCGCGTTGGCGCGGTCGACACGGCCACGGGCGCCGCCACGGCCTGGCAGCCCCACACCGACGGCGCGGTCAACGCCCTCGCGCGCGAAGGGACGACGCTCTACGCGGGCGGGACCTTCACGAACGTCGGACTCCGCCGCCGGCCGCGGCTGGTGGGTCTCGACACGACGGTGAGCGGTCCGGACGCGAACTACGTCACCGCGTTCGCGCCTCGATGGCTGGGCCAGGTGCTCGCACTCGACGCGCGAGGCGACGGCCTGGTCGCGGCGGGCGATCCGCTGTTTGCGGGTGATGAAGACGAGCCGGTGTCGCGGGTGGCGTTCTTCCCGCGGCTGCTCCACGCGCCGCCCTCGCCACCGACCACGGTGGGCGCCACCGCGCTGGACGGCGTCGTGACGCTGCGCTGGTCGCCACCTGCGTTGGGAGGAAGACCGGAGGCCTATCTTCTGGACGCCGGGGTCACGCCGGGCGGCACCGAAGTGGCGGCCGGCGTGCCCCTGAGCGGACTCGCCCAAAGCTTTGGCAACGTTCCGCCCGGCACGTACTACCTGCGCCTGCGGGCGGCCAACGCCCACGGCGTCTCGCGAGCCACCGGCGACGTGATGGTCGTCGTCGGTGCGGCCAGCTGTGGTGCGCCGCTCGATCCGCCGTCCGACCTGGTGGCGTCGGTCGTCGGGAGCCGCGTAACGCTGTCGTGGACCCCGGCCTCCGGAGCGGCCGTGGCGTCCTACCGCGTCGAGGCGGGCACGACACCGGGTGCCACCGCCGTGCAGATCGCGGTGGGGGGCAACGAGTCGAGCTACGCCACCGACGCGGCGCCGGGTTCGTATTTCGTGCGGGTGCGAGCGCTGGGTGCATGCGGCGACAGCGCGCCGTCGAACGAGGTGCAGGTGCTGGCGGGCGGCGTGGGCGCGGCGCCTCAACCTCCGGTCAACCTGGCCGCGACGGTGAACGCCGGTACCGTCACGGTGGCCTGGGACCCATCGCCGGGCGCCGTGGGGTACGTCGTCGAGGCGGGTTCAGCACCGGGCACGAGCAACCTCGCATCCGTTGCGGTGCCCGGTTCCACGTTCCTGGCCGCCGGTGTGCCAGGGGGTGCGTATTTCCTGCGCGTCCGCGCTGGCAGCGGGGCGGGGCTGAGCGGGCCTTCGGATGAACTAATCGTCGTGGTGCCGTAGCGTTCTTGCGACAACCCCACCGGAGGGCCAGGGATCTCCTCCCTGGCCCTCCTCTTGCGTACCGGGATGCGACCGGGGGTCCGCCCGGGCCGAGCTTTGACAGTTCTGGTGACTGACTGCTCCGGCTCGAGACACCTCGTGTGCCGTCCATCCATGATGCGTCGCCTGTTCTGGGCTGCTGCCCTTGTCCTCGTCGCCGCGGGCGTTCTGCGCGGCTCTGCCACCACGCAGCCAGCGCCGGGCCTGCTCTCGGAGCCGCCGGCCGACATGGCGCCGCCGCTGGGCGACGCTCCAGCCCGGCCCGACACCGTGCAGGCGCGCGCAGTCGCCGTGAACATGACGGCGCTCGAGGCCGAGGCCGTCGACCTCGACCTCGACTCTGGCACCAGGCTGCGTGCCGTGCTCGACCGACGGTCGCAGGGCCTGGGCGGAGCCGCCATCTGGTCGGGCCGCATCGACGGCGCGCCCTTCAGCACGGCGACCTTCGTGCAGGTCGGCACGATCCTGCAAGGGTCCATCCGCACGCTCGACGCCGCGTACTCGATAGAGCCGCTGCCGGGCACCACGCTGCACGTCGTGCGGCAGCTGAACCTCGGCGCGCTCGGCGCCGAACTGCCGCCTCTCATCCCCGATCCCCCGCCTGCTCACGACGGGCTTGTCATCGCCGGCGACGACGGGACGACCTTCGACGTGCTGGCGGTCTACACGCCCGCAGCACGCACGGCGGCTGGCGGCACCGACCAGGCAATGCTGGCGCGCATCAATCTCGGCATCAGCGAAACCAATACGGCCTACGCCAGCAGCGGCGTTATTCCGCGCCTGCGCCTGGTGGGGGCCGAGGCGGTGAGCTACACCGAGAGCGGAGACCTCAGCATCGACCTCAGCGCCGTCACCGGCACGTTGGACGGCCAGATGGATTCGGTTCACACGCTCAGGAACACGGTGGGGGCCGATCTGGTGACGCTGGTGGTCGGCAGTGCCGCGGGTGGCGCGTGCGGCGTGGCGTGGCTGATGGAGAACCTCTCGTCCGGCTTCGCGACCAGTGCCTTCAGCGTCACCGCCTACGAGTGCATCAGCCCGAACTACACCTTCGGCCACGAGCTCGGCCATAACCTGGGCTCGAACCATGCGCCGGATGACCCCGTCACCGCGACGCCCCTCTACGCCTACTCGTTCGGCTACAAGCACCCGGCCAACACCTTTCGTACCGTGATGGCGTACAACTGCGCCGCGGGCTGCCCGCGCGTGCTCTCCTTCTCGAACCCCGCCGTGTCGTACGGCGGGGCGCCCACCGGCACCCCTGGCCAGCACAACAACGCCACGTCCATCAACAACGCGCGGAACACCATTGCCAACTGGCGGCAGGCCGTCGGGCCGAACACGGCCCCCACCAGTTCGGCCATCGCCAACCAGACGACCAACGAAGACACGCCGACGCCGGCGCTGGCCTTCACGGTGGGCGATGCGCAGACGTCAGCCTCCAGCCTGGTCGTCACGGCGTCCTCGCCGAACACGGCGCTCGTGGCCGACACGTCCGCGGCCCTGGCCCTGAGCGGCAGCGGCGCCAATCGCACGCTCGTCGTCACGCCCCAACCCAATGCGAGCGGCTCAGCAACCATCACCGTCACGGTCAGCGACGGCTCGCTCAGCAGCTCCACGTCGTTCGTCCTGACGGTGAACCCGGTCAACGACACTCCGGTGGTGACGCCAACACCCTCGTCTGCCACCACCCCGAACGGCACGGCCATCTCGATCTCGGTGCTGGTGAACGACGTGGACTCGGCGGGCTCGTCGATGTCGCTCACCACCAGCAACTCCAATCAGGCGCTGCTGCCCAACGCCAACATCCAGGTGTCCACGACCGCCACCGGGGCGACCAGCCGGACCTTCCAGGTGACCATGACGCCGGCGGCCGGGCAGCAGGGCACGGTCACGGTGATGCTGTACGGGTTCGACGGTGCGGCCACGGGCATCGCCGCGTTCATCCTGACCGTGTCGCCGCCGGCCTCGCCCACCATCACGCCCGTTTCGCCGCAGACGATCGACGAAGACACGGCTACCGGCGCCATTGCCTTCACGGTTGGCGATCCCGATACGCCGGCGGGGAGCCTTGCCGTCTCGGCCACCTCGTCGAACACAGCGCTCGTCCCCAACACCAGCCCAGCGCTGGCCCTGGCTGGCACCGGCGCGAACCGCACGCTCACCGTGACGCCGCTGCCCAATCAGTCCGGCGGCACGACGATTACCGTCACGGTCAGCGACGGCGCGCGCACCGCCTTCACCACCTTCGGCCTCACGGTGCTGGCGGTGAACGACCCGCCGGCCATCACGGCCGTAGCGGCGCAGGCCACCGATGAAGACGTGCCGCTGGCGGTGTCCTTCACCGTGAGCGACATCGACACGCCGGCGGCCGGTCTGACGGTGCAGGCTCATTCGTCGAATGTCGCACTCATCGGCCCGGCTGGGCTGTTACCGGGCGGCAGCGGCGCGGCACGCACGCTGACGATGATGCCGGCTGCCAATCAGCACGGCCTCGCCACAATCACCTTGACCGTGAGTGATGGTGCGCTGTCGTCGGCCACCAGCTTCCAGCTCACGGTGAATCCGGTCAACGACGCGCCGGTGCCGGTGGGATTACCGCCGCTCGTGTCCACGACGATGGGCGGCGAAGCCACCTTCACGGCGACGGTGAGCGACGTGGACTCGGCGGGCGCGAGCCTCACGCTGGACGCTTCGAGCACCAACGCCACCCTCTTGCCGCCGGGCGGTATCCTCGTCGAGCCGCAGTCGTCCACCGCCGACACCCGGACCTTCCTGGTGACGCTGACGCCAGCGGTGAGCGAAACGGGCACGACGGGTGTGGTGCTGACGGCCGGCGACCAGTCGCTCACGAGCACGGTCACGGTCACCTTCAACGTCACCGCCACGCCGGTGCCGCCCGATCCGCCGACCTCGCTGTCGGTCGGCGCGACGGGAACGAGCGTGGTCATGGCGTGGGTGCCGGCGCTGACCGGCGCGGCGCCCAGCAGCTTCGTGGCCGAGATCGGGACCGCTCCGGGTACGACCACGCTGCCGACGCAATCGGTGACGTGGCCGACCTCGTCGCTCACCTTGACGCTCCCGCAGGGCACCTACTACGTGCGCGTGCGCGCGGTGAACGCGGTGAATTCGAGCGCCCCGTCGCCGGAGGCGTCGGTGACGGTGGTCGAGCCCAGCCCCATTCCGGGACCGCCGGCGAACTTCTCGGCCGCCACCTTCGGGCGGTCGGTCCGCTTCTCATGGTCGCCGTCGGCCGTGGGGGCACCGGCCTCGACTTACCGGATCGAGGCCGGCACCGCCCCCGGGCTGGCCAACATCACCACCATCGACACCGGGTCGCTCACGACGGTGTTCGAGGTGGCCAACGTGCCGCCCGGCACCTACTGGGTGCGTGCGCGTGCGGCCAACGTCGCCGGGGCCGGTGCGCCCTCCCAGGACGTCTCGATCGTCATGGGGGCGTCGGCGGGGTGCGTGGGACTGCCGGAAATGCCGGTGCTGCTCTCGCCGGTCGTCACGGACCAAACCGTGACGCTCTCGTGGAACCCGCCGGGTGCGGGCGGTGCGCCCACCTCGTACGTGCTGATGGCGGGATCGGCGTCGGGATTGTCGAACCTGGCCAGCTTCAGCACGGGCGGAACGGGCACCTCATTTGCGACCTCGGCACCCGGCGGGCTCTACTTCGTGCGCGTGGCCGCCAGCAATGCCTGCGGCGTGGGGCCCGCATCGAACGAGGTGCCCTTCAATCTCGGACCTCAGCCACCGGAGGCGCCATCGAACCTGGCGTTCTCTTTGGCACCCGGCGGCATGGTGACGCTGTCGTGGGACGCGCCCGCAGCCGGCGAGCCGGTGACCTCCTACATGGTCGAGGCCGGCAGCGCCCCCGCGCTGGCCAACCTGGCCTCGGTTTCGACCGGCAGCACGACGCCCGCGTTCGCGGCCACGGCGCCGGCGGGCACCTACTTCGTCCGCGTGCGGGCGCTCAACAGCACGGGTGCAAGTGCCGCCTCGAACGAAGTGACGATTGTGGTGCCCTGACCACGTCGCCGCGCGCGTGACCCTGGCTGCGCTATCCTGAATCGTGGTCGGGCGTCTGCTCGACGTGGACTGCCCGTGATTGGTCAATACCTGCCACTCGTCGCACTCTTTCTCGCTCTCACCGCGGTCGGCGCCGGAGGTGCGCAGCCCCCCGCCCGGGCCGCGCTGCTGGTGAACGAGCCGCCCCCGCCCCGTGCGGCCGACGCCGCGCCGGCGGCGATCGGGCGACCGGGCGACCTCCGTGCGCGCCTGGCGCGGGTGGTGCCCGGCGCCCTCGGCTCCGCAGCGCTGCGGCTGGATCTGTTCCCCGATGTCTCGCTCGACGCCGACCTCACGCGTCGAGGCCGATCGGAGCAGGGCTGGACCACCTGGTCTGGACAGGTGGCCGGCGATCCGCGGAGCAGCGTCACCCTGGTGGGCGCCGGCCGGCTCTTGCAGGGCTCGGTGCGCCACGGCCGCCGGGCCTTTTCCATTGAGCCACTCGACGACGACGGCCTTCATGTCATTCGCGAGATCGATCTCACCGCGCTCGGCCAGGAGCTGCCGCCGCTGGTGGCGCCCACGGGCCTGCTGCCGCTCTACGGCGCGGCTGCTTCGCAGCCGCCCGACGATGGCGGCACGATCGATCTGCTGGTGGTGTACACGGCCGGTGCGCGGATGGCCGCGGGCGGGTCGGAGGCGGCGGTTCAGGCTCGCATCGCGCTCGGTGTGGTCGAAACCAACGAGGCGTACGCCAGCAGTGGCGTCGTGCAGCGGCTGCGCCTGGTGGGAGCCGAGCTGGTTGGCTATCGCGAGAGCGGCGATATCGCGTTCGATCTGCAGCAGCTCACCGGCGCCGGTGGTGGCGAGCTGGACCTGGTGCGCGCGCGCCGCAATGCGGTGGGGGCGGATCTGGTCCAGTTGATCGTCGGGCCCGTTTCGGGCAACGCCTGCGGTGTGGCCTGGCTCATGCAGTCGCCGTCTGCGGCCTTCGCGCCACTGGGCTTCAGCGTGACGGCATACGGATGCATCAGTCCCAACTACACGTTCGGGCACGAGCTGGCGCACAACATGGGGTCCGCGCACGCCCCGGAAGACCCGAACGCCACGCCGGCGTTCCCCTTTTCGTACGGCTACAAGCACCCAGGCGCGCTGTTCAGGACGATCATGGCCTACGACTGCCCGGCCGGCTGCCCGCGCGTGCTGCACTTCTCGAGTCCGCTGGTCAGCTACGACGGCGCGCCCACCGGGACGCCGGGCCTGCAGGACAACGCGCGGTCGCTCGACAACACACGCCTGGCCGTGGCGAACTTCCGTGAGTCGCGCGATCCCGCGACGGTGCTCGCCGCGCCGGAGAACTTCGCGGTCACCACCACGGGCGCCACCGCCGTGTTCTCGTGGACGCCGCCGCTCACCGGCGAGGTTTCGCGCTACGTCGTCGAGGCCGGTATGTCCCCCGGGCTGGCCGATGTGGCGACCTTCGTGAACGCTGCGCCGGCGACCTCGCTCGTGGTGCCCGCCGTGCCGCCGGGCACCTACTTCGTGCGCGTGCGAGCCGAGAACGGTGACGGGCCCGGCGCCCCGTCCTCCTCGATGTCGTTGATCATGACCGACAGGGGCCGCTGCGTGGCGCTGTCCGGCCCGCCCCTGCTCGGCGTGCCCGTGGTGGCAGGCCGCTCGGTAACGCTCGCATGGGAGGCGCCAACCGTGGGTGGCGCGGCCGAGTCCTACGTCATCGGTGCGGGCGCCTCGCCCGAGGCGCTGGATACGGCCGTGATTCGAACCGGCTCGGCCGACCGCGCGATTACGCTCGACGCCGGGGACGGGCTTTACTTCGTCCGCGTGGCCGGGCGCAATCCGTGCGGCATCGGCGCCCCGTCGAACGAAGTGACGGTCGCCGTGGGTCCGGCGATTCCGGGTCCGCCATCGGGCCTTGCGGCCGTCGTGCAGCCGGGCGGGCTCGTCACGTTGTCGTGGAGTGCGGCCTCCGCGGGCGGAACGGCATCGGGCTACGTCGTGGAGGCCGGCAGCGCAAGCGGACTGGCCGACATCGCGGTGCTGGACGGCCACGGCGTGGCGACGAGCTTCGCGGCGCAGGCGCAGCCTCGCACCTATTTCGTGCGCGTGCGCGCCACCAACGCCAAGGGCGTGAGCGCGCCGTCGAACGAGCTGGCCGTAGTCGTGCCCTAACAGTCCGTGGTGGAAGTGGTGGCGTAGCACCGAGGGCGGCGATGCGCCCGGATCGCAAGGCGCGACGACTGAGAATATCGGGCCATATTCGAAGGAGGAGCAACGAAGCGAGGCGGGATGCGGCGCCGGCCGAATGCCGGTACCACTTCCACCACGGACTGCTAAGGCCCGCGAGTCGGTGCTGCACACCGTGGCCGAAATGCTCGCAAACCCCGGCGACGACTATACTGACGGTGTTCCCTGAGGAGGCTTCATGAAACGCGTTTGCTTCGGTCTGGTGCTGGCCTTGCTCGTGGCCGCCACCGCATGGGCCGACGTCACGATCAAACAGACCAGCGCCGGCAAGGGCATGGGCATGTCGGGTAACGCCCTGACGACGACCTACATCAAGGGCATGAAGATGCGGACCGACTCGGTGACCGGCGACACCACCCGCACCATGATCTACGACGTCCAGAGCCAGAAGATGTACATGTTCGACTCCAAGAAGAAGGAAGCCGACGTGTGGGACATGGACGCCTTCGCGTCGGAGATTGGCAGGAGCGTCGACACGTCCGAGATGAAAAGCACCGTCAAGCCCAACGGCCAGACCAAACAGATCGGCGGCCACACCGCCACCGGCTACGACATGGAGATCTCGATGCCGTCCCGGCTTGGCGGCGACAAGGGACTCACCATGACGGTGCGGCTCGTCGGACCGATGTGGGTGGTGAAGGACGCGCCGGGCACCAAGGACTACATGGCCTTCTACCGCGCCGCCGTGGACAAGGGATGGATCTTCAGCGACCCGCGCGCGGCGAAGGGCTCACCCGGTCAGGCGAAAGCCATGGCCGAGATGTACAAGCAGCTGGCGGAGACCGGTGGCGTCCCCTACGAGACGGAGATGCAGATCAAGATGGACGGAGAAGGTCCGATGGCCGCCATGATGGCCAAGATGGGCGGCATGACGATGACCAGCACCGTGCAGTCGGTCGAGACGGGGCCACTGTCGGACGACCTGTTCGTGCCGCCTGCCGGCTACAAGCTGAACGCCCGCAAGTAACGTGACGATCGGCCGAGCCTGCCATCGGAGTCGCTCTCGGAGCGCCGGAGGGCGTCACTCTTGGAGCGCCGGAGGGCGTCACTCTTGGAGCGCCGGGGCTTCAGCCCCGGCGCCGCCCGCCCCCACGCGTCCGTGAGTTTCCTCCACGACCTTCGCGCCCGCGACTCGGTCATCGCCGTCGAACTCCGCCCGCCCCGCGCCGAGCTCGAGACGAGCGCCGGCATCGATGCGTGGATCGATCTCTACCACGCCATCCGCAGCCTGGCGCGCCAGGACGTCCGCGTGATGCTCACCGACAGCGCCGTCGGCGCGCAGGAAGAGAACAACCTGCGGCACCTGATCACGAACCTCGGCGAGGCGGTGCCACGCTCGCGCGTCATCCCGTTTCTCACCTCGAAGCACTCGATGGACTTCTGCCTGGCCTATGCCGACCAGGCCGTCGAGCACGGGTTCCCCTCGCTGGTCGTGCTCGGCGGCGACAAGCACGTGGGCCGGCCCCGCATCGTCGAGCACGCCTGGCAGTTGCGCGATCTGATCCGGCAGCGTCACGCCGCGCTCGAGCTGGGTGGATGGGCCAATCCGGTCGCCGACCCGGCCGGCCAGATGCGCTTCCTGCTCGACGAGGGGTTCAGCGCCGATTTCTACCTGACGCAAATCGTCTCGCACCACCAGCAGGCGCAAGTCGATGCTTTCCTGACCGAGGGCGTGCGCCAGGGCCTCACCCTTCCCGGCGTCTTCGGGGTGTTCTACTACCGGAGCGCCAACGAGAAGACGTTGCGCATGCTACGCGAGTTCCTGCCCGTGCCGGTCGAGGCCCTCGTCGCGGAATTCGCCGCGGGCCTAACGCCCGTGGATATCTGCGCGCGGACGATTCGCACCCTGCGCGGCCTCGGGGCCCGGCACTTCTACCTGAGCAACCTGCCGCTGCGCGGCACGGCGGCCGTGCTGCGGTCGATTCTCGAGCGCGTGGCCGACTGAATCCGCCTCTACGGGATCGACCGCATGTAGGCGATGACGTCCGCGGCGTCCTGGGCATTCATGCGGAAGCGCGGCATGGGCGCCTTGAGTTGCACGCCGTGCCGGCCGATGGCGCCGTCCCTCAGCAGCCGCTCGGCCACCTCGTCGCTGTAGCCGGGCAGGCCGGCGTTACGTGGCGCGCGAGTGGCCCAGTCGGTGGCCCATGACGGCGGCGGAGGCATCGGGGCGCCCAGGAACCGCGTGCTCGGAATGATGTTCCCCTGGTCGTCGCGGGTGGAGTGGCATTCCACGCACATCGCAACGTGCTCGACGAGGTACTGCCCTCGTTCGGCGTTGGCCGTGATGCCCGTGGCCGAGCCGGCGCGCGTCTGTCCCTCGGACGCCACACCGGCCGACTGCGCCCAGACCGACATCGACATCACCAGAATCAGACCCGCTACGCAGGTCACCATGCGGCCCTTCATCACGACGCACCTCCAGTTGCATTATGTCCGCGGGGCCGTCTCGGCGCACCATCGGACCATCGAAGGCCGGCCGCGGGCATCGCAGGGCGGCATCGAACTGAAGCATCACGAGGGCACCGAGCACACCCACGACGATGTCGGCATAGCCAGAGCGTATGTGGACGAGTCTGCCGGCAATCGTCGGCGCAGGGGGGGCCAAGCGTTTGCGAGTCCACGTGACGTCGCCAGAGGATATCATTTCCCTCCGTGGGTGCTCTCTACGACTCCGTTCCGCTTTCCGCCATCGTCAAGATTCGCGACCTGATGTACACGGTGAGGGATCCGTTTCGCCTGGATCAGGGCGACGTCTCCTTCGACGCGCCGGCCACCTTCAAGCAGGCCGTACACAAGGCGCTGGACGACAACCACACGCACTACCTGCCGACCGCGGGATTGCCGAAGCTGCGCCAGCTTCTCACCCGGAAGATGCAGACGAAGAACGGCATCCCCGTCGGTTCGGCTGACGAAGTGCAGGTGACCAATGGCGGCACGCATGCCATCTACGCCGCCATGCACGCGCTGCTCGAGCCGGGCGACGAGGTGATCGTCCCCGAGCCGGAATGGCCGCCGACGATGGCCATTGTGATGGCGGCGCGTGGTGTGCCCGTGGCGGTGCCGCTGCGCGAATCGCTCGGCTGGCGCTGGGACATCGACGAGGTGGAGCGCGCGATCACCCCGAAGACGCGCGCGCTCTACATCAATTCGCCCAACAACCCCGCGGGCGGCATTCTCACGCGCCTAGACCTCGAGCGGCTGGCGGCGATGGCGCAAGAGCGGAATCTCTGGGTGTTCTCCGACGAAGCGTACGAGGACATGGTGTTCGACGGCGAGCACGTGAGCATCGCGTCGCTGCCGGGCATGTACGAGCGGACCATTCCGCTCTACACCTTCAGCAAGACCTACGCCGTGACCGGCGTGCGCATGGGCTACTACGCGGTGAAGGATCCGGCCATCCGTGCGCGCGCGATGAAGGTGGTGCTCTACACCACCAGCAACGTCAGCTCGCTGACGCAGTATGGCGCCATCGGCGCGCTGGAGGGGTCGCAGGCCTGCATCGACGAGTACCGCACCGAACTCGGGATCCGCCGCGACCTGTTCTACGACGGTGTCGCCGACGCGGCGCCAGGCATCCTGTCGGGTCACCCGCCCGCGGGCGCCTTCTATGCCTTTCTCAGGATCAACCCTCACTGGGTGAAGACTGCGGGCCTGCCGGGCGAGTCGGTGTCGTGGGCGATGGCCGAGCACCTCATCAAGGGCGCGCGCATCGGCTGTGTGCCGGGCGTGGATTTCGGCCAGGCCTCCGAGGGCTACCTGCGCTTCTGCACGTGCCGGAGCCGGGAGGAACTCACCGGTGCCTTGGCGTCGATGAAGGCCCTGTTCGCATCGGCACGCGTCTAGTGGCGCCGGGGCGGCCCACCACCTTCAGTCCGAGCGCGGACGCTGCCTAACGCCGCGGGCCTCTCGGCGGCGGTGACGGCGAGCGGCAGGTGGTTGCGTGAGGCGCCCGTCAGCCGGTCAATCGCCTCGCTCATCCGCGGCCACTTCGCTCCTCGACGACGTGCTCTTCGAGCTTCCACGACACCTGCCACTCGTCGTCACTCTCGTCGTCTTCCACGACGAGTCCCTGCTCCTGGGCTTGCCGACGATTGAGCGCTTCCTGCTCTTTCGCAGTGCTCTCCTCGAGGAACACGCCTCCGATGGAGGTATCTATGTAGCCATGTTCGTTCTGGTCTTCGCGGACAAGGATATATACCGTCACGGGGACCTCCGGAAAGCCAGTGAACTGTCTTCGCTGGCGCAGGTATAGTCACGAACACCAAGGAGTTCCATGCCCAAAGACGAAGCCTTCTCCGTCCTCAGTCAAATCGTCGCTCAGGGCCTCGATTACCCAGAAGGTGCGTCGAAGAACTCCCAGGTCAAAGCCGCACTGGACGCTCTGTTCGACGGTCGTTACCACGCCAGAAGCCGTCCCAAGGACGCGTTTCGTGACGCCTATGGGCTAAGAGACGAAGGGGTGCCGTACGCTGGTGTCATCGCACCGGAAAATCCCAACTCTGGAGCGTACGGCGGCGCTAGCCTCGCATGGTTTCCTCGTGATGACGGAACGTTGATGACGCTGGTCGTTGGTACCAAGGGTCTCGCTCCTGACGAGGGCCTTCTCACTCGGCACGGTCATCGACGACGGGTGGCTGCGCTTCGCAACTATCTCGCCAAGCGGGGCGTTTCGGCGTGGTCCAAGGCCGACCCCGCGGCCATCTCCACGAGGATGCCTGACTCTGCTCGGCGCCGTTTCCCATCGTGCGAGGCCGTGTTCAACCGCTACGGAGATGTGATCTACTCTGCAGCGTGGATTCCGAAGGGTGAGCTGGCGAAGGCCGACCAGGTTCTCCGAGCGTACTTTGACTTGTATGGGCGAGAACGAAACTGGGTCGTTCGCGCATCGGCACAATCCGAGGCCGAGGAGTTCTTTGGGGCGCTGCAGGAGTATCTGTTCCCGGCTGTTACAGCCGCTGACGTCGCCTCGCTGCTGCGCGAACGTCGGTTCGTCGTCCTGCAGGGGCCTCCAGGAACTGGCAAGACCAGGATGGCCGATCAGGTGCGTCGTGACTTCTTTGGTTCGCATGGGCGGACCGTACAGTTTCACCCTGCCGTCACCTATGAGGATTTTGTCGTCGGCTTATCGCCCGACCCATCTGACGCAGGGCTGCGATTCCGCGCCAAGCCAGGTTGGCTCCTGCAGGCAGCCGCCGACGCCAGTGACGCTCCGTATCTTCTCATCGTCGACGAGATCAATCGAGGTGATCTTGGAAAGGTCCTGGGGGAGGCCATTTATCTGTTCGAACCCGGGGAGGTGGGTGGTTCGCAGGCGCGTGAGGTCAGCCTCACCCACGCGATAGACGGACGGGCGACCTTCAGGCTACCGACAAATCTCTACGTTCTGGGAACCATGAACACCGCCGATCGAAGCATCGCGGGTTTGGACCTGGCAGTCCGCCGGCGTTTTGCCTTCGTCACGCTCATGCCGGATCCCCGCGTGGTGACGCTGCCGGCCGCTCGTGAGGTCTTCGACAAGCTCATGGACGTGTTCGTCGAGCACGCTTCAGATGAGATGCTGCACCTGCTCCCCGGGCACTCCTACTTCATGGCCCAGGACGAAGGTCACCTGCAAGACCGATTCCGGTACGATCTCCTACCCTTGGTTGACGAGTACTTGCGCCAAGGCTTGCTTGGGGGAGCAGGCTCGGATCTTCACGCGGTGCGAGAGCAGATTGCCGACTTCGTCGGCGGACAGGAGGCGTAACTGCGATGAAGGCCGCGAAGAAGGCGGCGACGAGAAGACGGTGGAGGATACGTCCGCCGCCTCAGCAGGGTCGGCTGTACCGAGCCGTGGACAATGGACCAGGTATTGAGCTGGACCCTGCGCCATTTGGCGGAAGCGGCGAAGAAGGCTGGGGCCGCGCCTACGAGTCGTTCCGGCGCCTCAATGAGGAGGCGTTCTCTGCGCTTTCGCTGACCCAGCGATTCGAGAGCACATCCCGCGGTCTGGTCCTCACCCTGATTCCAAGCGACCGCGTTGGTGCCATTCCGCTCCGTTCAGGTACAACCGGTCACGTCGTGGGCGGCTACGTCGTTCGCCCACGATTTGGATGGAGCGGCGTCGGGGCCATCCTAAGCGAAACCGGATGGTCTTCAGCGCCGGACATCCTGTCGGTGCCTCTCGTGCCCGGAAGCGGGCGTGAGGTTCCGCCGTGGGTGCTAGCCGGGCCCGTCATTGCCCGATTGCGGGCGCTTCTCGAGCAACTAAAGCGCGGCTTCGACTTCAAGGAGTCCACCACGCAGACGCCGCGCGGCACGATCCGGTGGTCGAAATACTTGAGCACCTCCCTACCGAGCGGCCGATGGCACCAAGTGCCTTGTCGTTTCCCCGATCTGTCCACCGATCCCATGCTGCGCGGGGCGATCCGGTGGACGCTGGAGCGTGTGCTCGAGGAACTCGGGCTCGTGGCGGGAGCCGACCGTGTCGCACTAGGCCTTAGTGGGGATGCGATGCGGCTGCTCGACCAGTTGGGAGACGTCGCGAGGGTCTACCCGAGGGCCGATCTGATCAGCCGCATGAGCGGGGGAGACCCGCTTCTGGCGCAAACGGTCCGATCAGGCTTGGAGGCGATCGGCTGGGTGCGTGACGAGCGCGGGTTGGGCGGCGGCCGCCAGATGGACGGATTGGCTTGGTCGCTTCCCCTGGATCGACTCTGGGAGGACCATGTCGCCGCCACGGTCCAGAAGCAAGTCCGCCAGGAGGGCGGGGTGCTTCGCCTTGGACGGCGCGGCGAGACGGTGACTCCACTTCACTGGTCCGATCCAGGCCACCGTTCGATGGGCCACCTCGTGCCGGACCTCGTCGTCACCAGGTCGGCGTCTGTGTGGATCGTCGACGCCAAGTACAAGTCGCACTTCGCCGAAATCGACGAAAGCGGTTGGCGCAGCATGGCGGACGACATTCGCGCGAGCCACAGGGCCGACGTGCATCAGGTCCTTGGCTACGCGGCTTTGTTCGACGCTCCTGAGATCAGCGCCACACTTGCATACCCGTTGCGGCTCGACACCTGGCAAGCCCTCCGCGAGCGCGGTTCCGACCGGGTTGTGGCAGAGGTGTACCACGGCGCGCGTCATGTGCGGCTGGAACTGTGGGGACTGCCGTTCAGCACAACGGCCGAAAGGCTGAGTCGATAAAGGCCAGCTCGGCTAGGATGGCCATTAGGGATGGCCATAGGAGCGGCCGGCGTCTGAGGAGACCCTCACGGGTCTATCCGACAACCAGACGACCGTGCATGGTAAATGAACGCGGCCAAAAGCGGGAATCTAGATGCTTGTCAGGCACCTGACGGTCAGAAATTGGCGAAATTTTAAGTCGATAGACGTTCAGCTTGGCGACCGTGTTTTTATCGCGGGTCCAAACGCCGCGGGAAAGTCGAATCTGCTTGATGTGTTTCGCTTCCTGCGCGACATCGCCAAACCGGGCGGCGGTCTGCAACACGCGGTGGCTCTGCGAGGCGGTGTCTCCAAGCTCCGATGCCTGGCGGCTCGTAGGTACCCGGACATCGAAATTGAGGTGCGACTGTCGGAGGATTCTTCGAAAAGTGACACGTGGGCATACGGTATCGGGATCAAACAAGAAGCGAGAGGTCATCGCCTTCCGCTGCTCGCCTATGAGAGAGTCACCAAGGGCGGCAAGCCGGTCTTGAAGCGACCTGACGCAGACGACCACAAGGATCCCTTACGCCTCACCCAAACACATCTCGAACAAATCGGTGCGAATCAATCGTTCCGAGAGATATCCAAGTTCTTTGAAAGGACGAAGCCACCGCCGTAGAGCTTCGCGAACTCGACGGCCCACTTTACCCCACTCGTCGGCACCACTCTACTCACCACCGCTCCTGGCAAGCCTCGGCGCCAACCCCACTCGGCGCCAACCCCAGTTGACATCAGCACAGGAGGGGCGCACCCTTGGGTCAGTGAAGCGCGCAGAGCCATGGAGGCTGCCCCAACGCTCCGCAAGAAACGATAGGGTTCCGCTGGGCTACTACAACGTCGAAGTGATGCTTCGCATGCCGCTAAGAACGGTGGGGCCATCGGGGTGTGTGGAGCGGGCATGAAGGCGCGCGGTCTGACCGAGACCTGACTGGTCGAAGGGACTACCAACAGGCGCGAACGGGAGCCACTATGGACAACACGAGCCGAAACCTCGTCGTCTCGCTCGTGATCCTATTGGCGCTGGCCTCCACGATGGGAGGCATGATGGGACCCTGGATGATGGGTCGTGGCGGTGCTTGGATGTGGGGCTCCGGGATGTGGCTCGGAGGTGTGGCGATGCTGGTCTTTTGGGGCGCCTTGATTGCTGGTGCCGTCCTCGTGGTGCGGCTTCTTGGTGGCGGTCTGCAGAAGGGCGGCACCCGCACGTCACCACTCGATATTGTCAAGCGCCGCTACGCGAGCGGCGAGATCACGCGGGAACAGTACGAGCAGATGCGGAAGGATCTGGAGCCGTGACCGGGAGGTGCACGCGCTCGCCTGGCATCGGCACGAACAGCACAGCCTGTCGCCTAGCTGTTAGCGAACGTCCAAATGCGGCCACGACCGAACGTCTGAAAACCGGCCACTGCAGGTAGGGGTTGTCAGGCATCCTTGAGGGTTCTGTTCCTCAAGGATGTCGATGCCTAACTAC
>Ga0073904_10000008_pt1 | contig 99566 bp, 88 predicted proteins | sample KloWWTrecipitate_FD_66668 | JGI IMG/M metagenome (GOLD analysis project Ga0073904, IMG submission 66668) | Active sludge microbial communities from Klosterneuburg, Austria, studying microevolution and ecology of nitrifiers - Klosterneuburg... | ecosystem: Engineered > WWTP > Aerobic digester >... | reverse complement strand
TGCGCAGGAGTGGAATGATCAGCGGCTTGCTGGCCTGGCTGCCTGACCCAAACTCGGGGGTGATGCTGTGTGGAGCGGTGATCTCAGAACCATCTGGTTCGAGGGTGCGCAGTCCTCCGGCGGCATCCAGGACTGATTCGCGCAGCGGAACCGGACGCTCGGTGGTCCGAAGAAGTGCCCCTCCAAGCCAGGTTTCGAGGCCGTTCGTCTCGCCGATCACCGCCGATAGAGCAATGACTTGAGGGGCCACACCGCGGGCGAATCCCGAGCGCACGAGCGCAAGTAGAAACTCAAGGGCCGGGCCACGGGTCGGGTCAGCGATGATTTGTGCCTCATCTACGACGACGACTGAGATGCCGCACAAGATGTGCGGAGAGCCGAGGGCGAGGCTGAGAAACTTCTCGTAGGTCAATAGTGCGAGGTCGTACTGGCCGCTGAGGATGGCTCCAACTTGGTCGCTGTGGTCGCCAGTTGCCCGCACGACTGTCGCTTCACCCCCGTAGAGAGAGGTGAGCGAGTCGTACTTGTCGTTGACGAGTGCCTTCAGCGGTAGGAGCATCACGGAGCGTTCGCCGTTGCTGACCGCTCGGAGGGCCGCCAGTTCTCCGATCATGGTCTTGCCTGCCCCAGTCGGTGCGACTACTAGAAGCGACCTCCCGTCGAGAGAGCCGTGCTGATTGATTGCATCGAGCTGGAGTTGATTCAGGCCGCTTGGCATCGCCTGAGACCACTTGGCGAGGACAGCGTCAGGAAAGCCGAAGCTAACCAACGAGTGCCAATCTGTCGAAGCGTTTGATCGGACGCGGCTCGGGAACGCAGCTCCGTATCGTGCGCCGGGAACCAGCACTGCCAACGTCGGAGCACCTTCGATCGACCCGTACATGGTCGGGGTCTGAATGGCACGAAGTAGCGCTGCCTCTTCGACAACATGCTTAGTCACGTAGTTCACGATGTCGAGCAGGGCGATGCGGCCGCCCTCCACGAGTCCTGCCGGGCCTTGGAGGGCAGCCAGCAGATGGTGAGAGAAGATGCCATGTCCGAGCGCGGCCGTCTCAAGCGCCGGCTCACCGGCGCCGGATGCCGTCAGGACAATTCGTCCGCTGCCACGAGCCAGCGCCACCAAGGAGCTGCGGTCCTCTGTCATCGAGCGTTGAGCGGACGGTGCAAAGACGCGAGCGCCCCCAAAGCCTCCGGAGAAGCAGCAGTCGAGGAAGACAAGCAGATGCTGTGAAGGAATCGCATCGAGATGTGTCGCGAGTTCTTCAAGGGGGAGGCACGTCCCGACGAGGTCGTCTACAACGACATCCACAGGGACGAGTCGATGATCATCGGTACCGTGTCCGCTGAAGCTGACCACCACTAGGTCGTCTGCGGCCGCTGTCCTCAGGTTTTCGAGTTCGGTGACGATGTTCGCGAGTGTTGCGTGCGTATCAGCAAGGAACTTGATCTCGCCGCCAAGTGTGTCCTCAAACAGTGCGCTCAACGCCGCAGCGTCCGCTTTCGCCGCCGTGAGGCGGTTGACAGGAGGCAGGTACCGATCAATACCGATGAATAGACCACGAATCACGCACGTCCTCCTGGCTTGCTCTGTCTGATTGACCCTGGCCGAAGCGTAAGGGCAATCTTCACCGACATCGACACCACGCGGCTGCGGCGACGACCGCCGGGAGACTGTCGGTAGGGGGCCGGACGCAGTCGCCGTTTCGTTACTTCTTGGTCATCTCGATCGTCCAGGTGATGGCTGGTCCGCCATTGCCGGCCAACGTGATTGCGATCTCCTCCTCGGCTTCGGTGCGCCTATATCGGAGCGCGGAGCTACCCGACAAGGCTGGGCTGGTTACTGGCGGGTGTGTACGAAAGCTGTTGAGACAGTCGAGCACTTGACGCGCTGTGGCCGGGCCAGGGTCGGAGTCGACAGCTTCCGCCAGTAGTTCCTGCTGCTGCCTGATCCCGTTGCTCAGCGAATTGAACCGCTGCCTGAGAGGCTCTGGATCGAAGCCACCCTCAATCGCCGTCACAAGCCGAGCGAGCTGGTCTTGAAGCCTCTCGATCTCGGAGCGCAGCACGTGCTGCTGAGCCGAGCCGCTCGACTGGATTGTCTCGACTAGGGACTCTCGGTAGGCGGGATGGTCGAGGCGTCGTTGCTCGGCGGTGATGGCGTCGAGGATTCGGGTCTCGGCGATGCTGATCGTCGGCGGGTGAAATCCGCGTGCCGTCACTGCGTGGCCTCGGCGGCGGCATCGGTAAATGACGCTGGCTCGTCGGACCTCCCGCGTCATTGTGCGCCCGCAAACGGCGCAGCGGAGCACGCCGGTGAATCCTTCGTTCCGGGCGGTCCGCTGTGGCCGACGCGTGCCGACGTTTTGGGCGAGCTGATGCTGTGCGCGTTCCCATGTATCCGCGTCAACGATCGCCTCGACGCTCGACATCATCGGAGGCCGAGCGCTGGTCGGCTGTGTGCGACGAACGCCCAGAGCCGGCGTGTGCGGGTCAATGAGCTGCTCCTTGCGTGCCGTGCGGCCAAAGGCGCGTTCGCCCGAGTAGGTGGAGTTCGTGAGGATCGCCCTGATCGTGGTGTGAGCCCAGCGGGACTGGTGTAGCGGGTCGGCCTTCCCTGGCGCTGCGACGCCCTCGCTGTCGAGGGTCTTTGCGATCGACCGGTACCCATCCCCGGCGACGTACATCTCGAAGATCCTGCGGACGATGTCAGCTTGGTCATCGTCGACCGTGAGAGCTTGGATGAAGATTCCCGCTCGCGCCTTCTCCGGGTTCGGGTGCGGTTCAACGTCGACGAGTCGATACCCGTATGGCGGCCGGCCGCCAAGCCAGCGACCTGCGGATGCCTGTTGGCGCATGGCGGTGCGCACACGGATTCGCATGCGGTTGCGTTCGGCGCTGGCAAACTCGGAGTAGAGGGCGATCATCAGTCCGTGCGCTTCGGAGTCGGCCTGGAACATGCCGTTGATCTCGGGGACCCAGAAGCCGACGTCGAAGTGATTGAGCACGGCGAGCACGGAGTGGGCCTCGCCGCCCACGAATGCCCGTGCCGGCTCGGCGACGACGATGTGGCCGAAGGAGCGCGCCGGGTCTTCCAAGTCGGTCAGCAGCGCCGAGGCTCTGGGTCGGCGAGCCCAGGGAATGATCCTCGATTGTCCGACGTCGTGGTAGAGGCTGACAATGGTGCCTCCGTGTGGCTCGATCAGTTCAACGGCTCGTGCCATCTGCCAGCCCAGTGAGTCGGCGGGGCTCTGATGCTCCTCGGTCGACGTGCGTGCGTACAACGCGAACGAACGGCAACCGTCGTCGCTCGCCCGAGAGCTCAGTTCCATCACGCCCATTACTCGGCCTCCCACTGAGCACCGCTACCTATCAGTCTGTCGACGCTCAGGTAGCGGAGCGTAGGTCAGGGCAAAGCGGTGGCTGAACGGCGCGGGTGCGGCTCGACCGAACGGGTGTCGCTGCTACTTATCAGTCTGTAGACGGTCAGGTAGCAGGCGTCGAATCTGGCTGTGTGACAGAAGGCGATTTGCGGCACCGGCTCGGTAAGAACGTGGCAGCGATCCGCAAGGAGCGAAATCTGTCCCAGGAAGCCTTCGCAGGCCTCCTCGGCTTTCACCGGACTTACATCGGCGGACTGGAACGAGGCGAGCGCAACCTCAGTCTCCGTGCCGTCGAACGGCTCGCCGACGCGCTGGGGGTGGAAGCCCTCGGTTTACTTCGAGACTGATCAATCTAAGTATCTGGCGTTCGTCAAGGCCGCAGGACCGCCTGCCCGTCAGGAATCCCGTTCATTTGTGTCACACCTATCCGCGACGATTGCGAGCATGAAGCGACAGCGACACCCAATGAGAAAGCACTGGTGGTCGCGGCGCCCCTCCTGGCGCCCTGCGCGGCCGCCTGACGTCTCGTCGGGGGTCCAGGGTCTCGTCGTCATCGAAACGGAGCAAGGCGTTTTCGAGCGCCCGATGTCTGGCCCAGAGAGAATCCCGGGCGGTCTCGATCCGGGCGTTGCGGCCGAGTTGTCGGTGCGTCACATCGGGGCGGGGTGGGGTCTGCCTGACTTCGTGTTTGCGCCCGGAGAGCATCAAACCAGTTCTGGCCGACGTGAGGTCAGCGACGGCATCATCCTTTGCGGACCCTATGGCGTCGTGTTGCAAACCAAGTGCCGCACGTCGCCGGGCGACAACGTCGACCGGGAACGCACCTGGATCGAGACCGCAGCTCGCGACGCCACTCGCCAGGCATCAGGGACGTTGCGCACGCTTCGTTCTTCGCCAAAGACGATGACGAGTTTGCGAGGCGTGCCGTACGAGATTCTCGCTGATCGGTACCAATGGCTCTGTGTGATCATCATTGACCACGACAACCCCCCCGACGAACCGATCGCGAATTCGACGTCAAAAGACCCGGCGATCGTTCTGCTCAAGTCGGACTGGGATTTCCTGTTCAACCACCTGCGCTCGACTTTTGCTGTCGTTCGCTACCTCCGGTATGTCGTGCAGTTAGAGGGCGTCGCGCTTGGCAGCGAGTGGGTACGCTTCGGACAGATCGCCTATATGTCCAGCCTCGAACCGGAAAGCACCGTCGATCCTCGCCTGCTCATGAAGGGAGCAGTCAAATACCACGCACCGATCCTGTCGCTGACGCCGGCGATGGAGGACGACGCAAGTGCTCAAGCCTTCTACCGAATGCTGCTCGACGAAGTTGCCGTCACGATGCTGTCCGACCCAGAGTTGGCCGGTGAACCCCGGCTCGTCGTCCTGGCGCATCTCGATGCTTTGCCCGTGTCGATGCGGTCCACCGTCGCTCGGTTTCTTCTCGACAGCATCACCGAGGTCAGCAAGGACGTCGGCGGCGGCGTCAAGTGGCTGACTCGCACGATCCGGGGAACCGCCGATGGCACGCAGTTGTTGTTTGGGGCTTGCTCCAGCCAGTTCGACGGCTTCAACGTTTACTTGCGAAATTGGGTGGTTGTCCGGCACCACGACCTCCGAGAAGACGCTGGCGCGGAGAACTGTGAGACGACGCTCGCACTTGTGCTTACCCCGTGCATCAACGGGCGACGGCCTTGGGAAATCACGATCTGCAGCGTGGCGGGCGACGTCGAACTCGATCCAGTCGGAGCACAGGCGACACGGGATCGTTTGGCAATGACCAGGAGCGTGGTGCCGAGACGTGCGGCGGCGAAGGCAGCGCGCCGCCATCGGCGTTCCCGTCGGAGGGAATAGGGCCGCAGGACGTCGGTATCAGAGTCGTGGGGGCGCCGCCTGATCGCCACAGTGGGACCGACTAGTAGTGAACCGCGATGTATTCATAAGCCCGGTCGAACAGCTCAGGGTGGGTGTGTAGCTGGTACTTCCGCAGCACGCTGCGCACGGCGCGGCGGACAGCCCGGTCACCCTTCTGCGTCGCAGCCCAACCATCGAACCGGACCTCCTTGACGATCGCGTCGATGTCGGCAACCACCCGTCCAACCATCGCTGGGGTGTCGGGGGGCGCAAACTCATCGAAGATTTGCGTGAGCGCGCCGAGACGGGGGTCGGGCAGCATCGACAGCCCATCCACTCCGCCCTCGTCTTCAGCTCGTTCAGCGGTAGTCACATCTCGTGCCAGCTCGAAGGCATCGCGAAGCCACTCGAACGACTGCTCAGCCGCTGTAAGAGTCTGCTCGCGTAGACGCTCCAACCGCTCGGCGAGCGAGACAAAGATCGCGTGGTCGCCGTTCGCCCCTTCAAGTCGCTTCTTCAGCCGGGCGGCGATCGAGTCCACGATGTCGGCAGCGCTCTGATGCTTAACGTCGATCAGTTCCCGCCCGAAGCCATCGTCGATGAGCCGTTGAATTGTGTTCGCATCGGCCACAATGACTGTTGCCCGGGTCTCGATGCGAATGTCGCTCATGTACGAATGAACAAGGTCGAGCGTCTTGGCCCCCAGACGCTGCCAAGACAGGTCGGCGTTACCGCTGGACGGAGCGAGTGTTGCGTAGACCTGCGACAGAAATCTGTACGCCGACTTCCAGGGGAGAAGACGATCGTGGGGCCAGGTCGACTCCCACACTCCTTCGAGGAGTTTGAACTGCGCAAAGAATGCAGCTAGATCCTTCTCGCCACTGAATCGTTCCTGAGAGTTCAGGAGGGTGGCGCTGGTGACTCGCTCATGGTCGATCCCCGCAAACCGCACCATCGCGACGCCGATCTCGGATTCGAACATGTCGACCAGGCCATCGATGTCGATGTCACGCTGTTTCTGATCGGGGTTCGCCGGCGCCATTGCTCGTGCAAACCCGCCGCCAAGGCCGACGTAATCAACGACCAGTCCGTACCGCTTGTCTTGCTTGGTCGCCGGATTCTGCCACCGCCGGTTTGTGCGGGTGATCGTTTGGAAGAGAGTGTGTTCCTTCAGCGGCTTGTCGAGATACAGCACACCCTCGATCGGCGCATCGAATCCGGTGCCCAGCTTGGAGGTGACAATCAGGAACTTCAATGGATCGCTAAAGGTGCGGAAACGTTTGAGCAGTGCTTCTTCCTCTGATTCGCTCAACCGGAAGCGAACCAGCCGAGGGTCCTCGTCCTTGGAAGAGGTCACGGAAATCACTACCGCCACCTCGTCGCCGATGTCCATTGCGGCAAGCTGCGCAGTGAGCTGGTCGAAGTAGTCGGCGCACGCCTCGCGGTCGATGACCACGATCTGGGCCTTCATGCCGAGCGGATCGACCGTGGCGTAGAAGTGCTCGATGATGTCGGCGCACACCGCGCGGATTCGCTCTGGGTTCGAGAAGAACGTCGACTTCTTAGACACTCGACGAGTGAGCACCTCAGCCTGCTCCTCGTCCAGGTCCTCTTCATCGCGCAATGCTTCGAAGGCCGTGTCGAGCGACTCGCGGTCCAAGTTGAATGTCACGAGCCGCGGAGCGACATGGACCGGCACAGTCATACCGTCGGCGATCGACTGATCCGAGTCGTATGAGTGAAGCGCGTACCCGGGGTCGGACACGTCACCGAACGTGCGGAACGTGTTGCGATCGAGTCCGGCAATGGGCGTACCGGAGAATCCGACGAACGTGGCATTCGGCAGAGCAGCGCGCATCGCCAACCCGAGCCCGCCCTCCTGCGTTCGATGAGCTTCGTCAACCAACACGATGATGTTGTCGCGGGCATTCAGCTCGCCCTGTGCGCCGGCGAACTTGTGAACAGTCGAGAAGATGATTCCACGCCTGTCCGACCTCAACAACTGCTTGAACTCGTTTGCCGTGCTCGGCACCACGAGCCGCGGCATATTCGTAGTTCGGAACTGGTCCCACGTCTGGCGCACCAAGCTCACGCGGTCAGCAATAAGCACCACGGTCGGAAGATTGAGCCGTGGGTCGCGCAGCATCTTGCCCGCAGCGAAGACCATCGCAAGGGTCTTGCCTGAGCCCTGCGTGTGATAGATCAGTCCGCCTTTGCGCTCTGGGTCAACCGCCCGCTCGCAGATCAGGTTGACCGCTTCGTACTGCGTGTACCGGGCGATGATCTTGTGAAGCCGACCGTCATCGTCGTTCGTCTTGGGCGCCTCGTACAAAGTGAAATTGCGGAGAAGGTCGAGCACCACCGCGGGTGTGAGCATCGATCGCACGGAAGTGAGAACATCAGCGAGCTTCGGCGACTCGGTCGTCTTGCCCCACTGCTCCCAACTCTGGACCGGGTTGCCGACGGCTGCGTACATGAACTCTTTGCCCTCGGACGCGAAGCACACCACGTTCGGGACGAAGAAGTCTGGGTGTCGGGGCTGGTAGACGTCAACGATCTCCGACGCCGCCTTGACCCAGGAGATCAACTGGCTCGACGGCGTCTTCAACTCTCCGACAACCAGCGGAAAGCCATTCACCCACAAGACCACATCGAAACGAGCCCGTCCCGATGGCGGGCCAAACGTCACCTCGGTCGACACGACGAAGCGGTTGTTGGAGAAGTCGTCGAAGTCGATCAGCTTCACGCCAGCTGGGCCATTCGTACCGATGTACTCATGGCTCTCAGAGCCGTTCAGCCACGAAGCGAACCTCTGGTTCGTCGCAACCAAGCCGTCATTCCATGACGCCAACGGCAGCATCCTAAGCAGAGGCAAGATCTCGTCGACCCGTGACGGGTCAGCTGCAATCTCCGGATTCAACCGAATCAGCGCAGCGACGACCTCCGCCTCCACGAACGGTTGCTCAAACGTCCTGTCAAGCGCCTCGCCCGGAACAAACGTCCAACCCGCGTCTACCAGTGCGTCAGCAATCGGGGCCTGAACGCTGTTTAGTTCGCCAAGGCCCGTCATGCCACCACCTTCAACATCTCGTCGTAGGTGGCGGAGATCTCGTGCTCTCCGGAAAGAAGAGCGGCCACCACATGCGACCGAACTCGATCGGATTGCCTTTGATGGGCCTCAGTGAGCCGGACTGTCTCGCACAGTGAGTCGAGAAGTGACACCAACTCGCCTTGCACCGTGATGTCTGGCACAGGGATAGCTAGGGTGCGCAACTTCTCGCCAGTCAGGTGGGAGATGGTCAGACTTGAACTCAGGTCTGCAAGTCCTCCCGACGAGGCCGAGTAGCGCATGAAGTGCATCAGGTACCGGGGGAGGAGCGACGGGCTGCACCGCACGCGATGAATCGCTTTCTGGAAGAACACACCATCAACGTCCGCGTCCATGACGGCTGTTCGCCCGGCCTCACCGCCTTCGCAAACGAGTACATCGCCTCGCCGCAGGGAGAACTCCTTGCGTTCGGCTTCGGTGAAGAACATCGTGTGGAGTTCTCGCAGGTCTATCCGATCCCATTGCACGTTCGCGTTGCGTACATATGGATACTCGCCCGTTCCTGTTTTCATCGCCTTGTTCAACATCTTGCCGAGTCGTGCGGTAGACACCGAAGACAAAGGTACGAAGGGGGCGGTCCGTGCAACGGCTGAGAACTCTGCCTTCAGTAATGTTAGGTAGCTGTTTCGCAGGGTGTGGATTGCACTCTCGGAAGCGTCGTGAACGTCGTCCAGTGCCGCCGCCAAGTCGACAATTCGGTGCTGCTCGTCGAGCGGTGGCAGTAGGAGCGGCAATGCAAGAAAGTCGGTTGGGTGCAGGCGTTCTCTGCGGCCTCCGATGCCCTTCGATAGAGATGACATCGACTCCCACATCGCTGGTTGACGCGTTACCAGCCGCAGGTAGCTGGGAAGGATTTGCTCTGTGCAGCGAAAGGTTGGAAACTCGTTCGAGGCGTATGAGGTAGGCAAGTCGATCGGTGTCACCGCGATGGCTCCTTCGAATGCTTTCAGCTTGCTGAAAATCAACCTGTCCGGCAGCACCCGGTTCAGGTCGCGATAGCTGGTTGAGTCGATTGAGACTGGGTCGCGTCGGAGCAACCCGCGACCGTAAGCCAAAACGCCAATTATTGGGTATTGCTGTCCATCTACGAGACGCTCACGACAAACTTCGAGTGCCAAGGCGTCTGCCATCTGGACGCGCCGCCATCCTTTACGCATCGAAGCCGGCCGCCTTCAACCTGGTGTCGAGTTCGCGCTCTGCTGACCGCAAGGCTTGGCGAGCGTCGTAGTACGCGGCAAGGGCGGCTTCGACGTCCACCTCGCCCACAACGTCGACCTTGATGTAGCGCCCAATATTCAGATCGAACCCGTTAGAAGCGATCTCCTCCATAGCCACTAAGCGCAGGTGGAGTCCTTCGGTGCCGTCGATGACTTCACCCAAGGTGTATGCCGAGTAGACCGAGTCGATGTCCGTGTCGGACATGATGTTCTGATTAGTTGCCGGCTTGAAGCGTGCTGACGCATCGATGAACAGCACGTTGCCCTTCCGCTCGTCGATCTTGGACTTGCGAAAGATCAGGAGGCTCACCGGGATTGTGGTTGAGTAGAACAGGTTGCTAGGCAGTCCGATGACAGCTTCAAGCAGATCCTTTTCTAGAAGGCACCGGCGGATCTCGCCTTCTTTGCTGCCTCGGAAGAGCACGCCGTGCGGCATGACGACACCCACGCGCCCTGTGTCCTCCTTCATAGAAGCGACCATGTGTTGGATCCATGCGAAGTCGGCATTCTTGGCCGGGGGCACGCCGCAGATGACACGCCCGAACCGATCATTCGCCCAATCGGTCGCCCCCCAGTTTTGAAGGCTGAACGGCGGGTTTGCGATTACAACGTCGAACTGTTTGAGCTTTCCGCGTTCGACGAACTTCGGGTCACGAAACGTGTCGCCGCGGCGAATCTGAAAGTCCTCTAGACCGTGTAGGTAGAGGTTCATCTGAGCAATGGCCGAAGTGGTCAGGTTGATCTCTTGGCCGTGCAGTCGGAGAGTGTCTGGGTTGCCTCCGGCTTTTCGCACGGCGTTCACCGTCTCGACCAGCATTCCACCCGAACCGCACGCCGGATCGACCACTTCCTCGCCGGGCTGCGGGTCGAGGATCTTGACGAGGAGGTGGACCACATGTCGAGGCGTGAAGAACTCGCCAGCCTTCTTGCCCGACGCCTCGGCGAACTCACGAAGCAGGTACTCATACGCGGCACCGAGCATGTCGCCGTCGACGCTCGCTGGGTCGAGCGTGATCGAATGAAAGGCGTCGAGGAGTGCAACAAGCGCTGGCTCAGGTAGGCGTTCCTTGTTGCCCCAGTTCGCATCGCCGAACACGCCAGCCAGCGATGGGTTCGCTTGCTGGACGCGTTGCAAAATCATGTTGAGCTTCGGGCCGATGTGGAACGAGGTGTTGTGAACGTCTCCCCAGTGACAACCTTCCGGGATCACGAACGGCTGGAAGTCAGCGTCCTCGATTTCCTCCGTTAGCTCGTCACCCCACTCGGCAACGGCGGCCGCGTGCTGGTAGTCCCAGTTGTCTGAGATCCACTTGAAAAAGAGAACCGGGAAGACGTAGGTCTTGAAGTCAGCGGGGTCCACCGGGCCTCGGAGCGCGTTCGCCGCCGCGAGTAGCGCACTCTCAAGCTGGCTTCTGGTGAGTTTAAGGGTCGTCAAACTTTCACCTCGTCTCAGCTACGTGCAGGCCGGTGCCGCCGGTCAGCCGCGGCTTCGAACAGCGCTCGACCCCATCAGGCGACATCCAGTCCCCGCTCCACACTCAGGAATATTCTCATTCTTGCGGACAAGTAGGAGCCCGAAGTCGTCCCCTGGGAGTATCTCGCAAAGTCCACAACCTGGACTTCCACTGACGTGAGTTGATCATCGTCTTTGCCCTTCACCGACTGCCTTAGACCCTCGAAATGCTCTACTTCCTGTGACGTCAGGGGAGCATGCCCGCCGTCTTCGAGGTACTGGGCGATGGCGTAATACACGGTCACCATTCCCACCGAGGAGAGGTGCCGGTCTCTTGTTCGAAAGGTGACCGATAGGCGATCGAGGTTCGCTGCGACCGAGTCGAGAAGAGTTTGGACCTCGTCACGCGCAACAGCTTGGTCATCCGCCTCGCGTTCGCGCAGCCGCTCAAAGAGGCGATCGAGGTCGACCTTGCGCACATCCGGAATCCGCCCCTCCTGTAGGCCGCGATCCGCAATCCGCATGAACTTTGCAAGCAAGTCGTAGTGGCGATAGCGATTGTTGCCAAACGGAAGCCGATCTGTGAAGAACGGCTGATTCTCAGTGAATCCCCGGACGAGTGGGGCAAGCACGACGCCTCGGTTGCGCTTCTCGGCTGCAGATAGTGGCACGCCGTCATTGAGGCGGCTAAAGAGCTCCTCAATCAGGTCCACCTCGGCGGTCTCGATAAAGACGACCTCAACGGTCGACCTCATTAGAGACGCGTAGAGCCAAGACTCCTTCTCGCGGAGGCCGTCGATCGTGAGCCCATCAAGTTCCAGACGAGGATCAGCCAGCAACGCATTGTCCTTGCCGAGTGCCAGGTCACCATCAAGAAACGCGAAAATCGCTTCAAGCCGCTGCCGACCATCGACCACGGCGTAACGCAATGTGCCATCGAAGTACTCCGACGACGGCTCCAGCGAGTGCCAATACATCGGCGGCACAATAAAGCCGTTCAGAATGCTGTCGATGAGCAGGCGACGTCGTCCCCGAGACCAGACATCTCCCTGTCGTTGATAGTGCGGTTCGAGCAACAAAGACATCTTGAGGGACCGAAGAGATTCGATCGTGATCGACTGCTGGCGGAAGGTGATCGGCGACTTCATGTGTACACCTCGGTGATCCGCTGGCCGAGCCTGAACAAATCGGGATAGATAGTGCGATCCTCCAAGCCCAGTTGAGCGAGTTGCTGTCGGATCTCCGACTTGGACGCGACGGGTATGTCCACGTGACTGAGGAACGTGTCGCTATCCGCTAGGAGGTCGAGCGGCTGATCAACGTTGGACACCGTGAAGGTGCCCCACTGAGCAGAGATCCGACTGAAGTTCCGTGCCGCCAACGCGGCCACCGGCTTAAGTTGATGTTCTGTTCCATCGAACGGGTTGTAGCTCTCCAGCTCGGTGTTCACGTCGAACATCGGTAGGTCGCGGCCCGAGTATCTGAAACCCACGGCGGCGTTCATAGCAGTCGGCCTGAGCATCCACAGACGACCCGGCCGTGCGGATTGGTCATCGCCCGCGATGTCAAGGTGATCTTGCGCCGCGAAGAAGAGTCCAACCAGCGGACCCTCCGACCAGTCGAGCAGCCGAGTCGGAACTCCGTGGTGCTGGGCGAGAAACACCCAATCCCATTTGCGCGTGGGCAGCTCGTCAACGTGACGTCGTGCCTCCTGAATGAATCGCTTCAGCAGAAGCGTCTCATTGGAGACGCGCGACAACGACCGAAAGATGCTCGCCGAGAGGCCCCAGCCTTCAGACGCATGACCGCGGTACCAGTGGTCCAGCCCCGGCGTGGCTTCCTCCCCTAGATAGGCGAGAAAATCTGCCACCGAATTCACCTCGGTCATCGCGGTCCCGTCATACCGAGGCACCTTAGATGTTGTCAGCCAGGGCGACAGACCCGAGGGCCGTGGGTGCCTTGCCACCTGTGTTCGTGCTCCTGCGGAGGGAAGGCGGTGCCGGACACCACCGGCGACGGCAGTTGCAAGGCGTGCCATGACGCTCCGGATTTGCCCGCCTGCTCCTCGGACGCTAACCCCACGACTCGCGTCGCATCCTGCTGGCTGCCGTAACTGACGTGGTAGTGGCGGTGAAGGAGAAGCTGCGGAGAGAGCTCCTTGACTGCGCGAGCGACCTGGCCCTGGCTGTGACCTCTGATCGGGAACCCGGCTGCGGCCACAGGTGGCATGGAACCTTGACGGACCCGACCCGGACACGAGAGAAGGTTTGCAGTCTCAGGGTCCCGTTGGCGTGGAGTCAGAGAATTGTGCGGTGTGAGAAGGACCGCTTGCGGCCGGAGCCGCCGGTTGCTTCACGAACGCCGCGACGGCGTTCATCACATGGACCGAAATCGGCATCAAGAGGTTGATCGCTACGTCGAAGATCTGCCAGTCCGGGGGCGCGGATGTCCACAGGGTCCAGGTTCGCCCGCCGGCCTTTCCCATCTCGATCAGCTCCGCTCGCATGCTCGCAACCCAGTCGTCGACAGCGACCTGGGCGACCGGATCGTCGTCCTCGCAGTGTTGGGCGATGAGTGCCAGCACATATTCGATGGGGGACGCTTGCAGCGGGCCGGGGTCTTGATGGTCGGACCGATCGAGGATGACCTTGGCAGTCATCTCGGCACCCCAAATGCGAAGGTCGACAGCTTGCGATAGAGCGGACTCCTCAGCGTCGATCGTCAGCATCGCTGTCAGCAGTGTGCGTTGAGTCCACAGCTGTTGGAATGCCTGCTGTGTCTCAGTGTCGGGCTCACTTGAGCCAGCGCCTGCGCGCACTCGGTCAGCCACCCGAGGGCCTTGCGTGGCGAGGCCGAACTGCCCGAGGGCGTCAAGGAACGGCTCGGCTGAAATGCGGCGATGCTCCCGACTTTGAAGGGTGATTCCGGTAGCGGCCAACTGCAGCCCATCCCTGGCCATTCGGGTTGCCTTGTAGCCGATCCACACCGCAACCACGCTCGCGAGGGTCGAGAGAACGCTTGCTCCGACTCCTACCGCTACGCCCCACTCGAATCCGATCATGTACGTCTCCGCTCCGCCGTTTCTAAGTGACTGGACGCTGAATCTGCGGATGTGTGACGCGGTCGTCAGGATTCGGCAAGGAGAGAGTCGGCCCAAAGTCCGCTCAACCGGGGAGCGCGTGTGCTCGCCCTTGGCGAGCCCAGTCGGCGACATTGCTCGTCACGCTGCTCCGCGTTTGCCCAGGTCAAGCCATGCGGACAGGGGTGGGGTTCGAGTACCAGTCCCCCCTTCGACACGTCAATAGTTGTACCGGCCGCCCGCAAGGGCGGCCGTTCGCTTTCCCGCAGTCCGATCTCGGCGTTCCAGATGGCGTCGGTGTCCATCGTGCGCAGAAGGACGGCGACCTGCTCGGCGAGCATGCTGCATCAGTTCACCTCTTTCAGATTTGCGGCTGCCTCCGAGCGACGGCCCCGGAGCGCGACGGCTCCACCGTAATCGTGGCCGAGCCGCCAGTGGCCGGTGCGCTTCTCGAGGTCCCACCTCGCCGAGGCCGACGGTGAGCAGCGGAGCGCCGTTGATCGCCACCTGGAATTGATGGCCCATGAATCACTTGGCTTCGGTAGGGACTCGGGTTGTTTGGTGAGGGCTACGGGCTGGGTGTCAACTGGTCGAGTCGGTTGGCGATCAGCGAGCGTAGGTCGGGGACTACGGGATCAACTGCGTCGAGCGCAGCGCGGATCGCCTCGGCTGCTGCTGAGACGGTGCGTGTTGCGACTCGTTCGGTCATGCCCCACGAGCGCCTTCGTCGACAAGGTCGCCGAACGTTACGTCGTCGATGAGGGTGCGGTTGGCGATTCGCATGCCGAGCGAGCGATCGACAACCCCGCCGTCCGCGGTCGTCTCGTAGAGACGGGTGGACATGGCGTCATAGATGGGTGACAGGGACACGCTGTTGTCGTCGTTGAACGCCAAGGACACGTTCTTGCCGTGCATGTCTGCGTTGCCGATCGCCACAGTGAATAGAGTCCGGAGGCCGCGGCGCCTCGCTCGCCGATCTACGGTTGGGACGTGGAGTTCGTCATCGCCCGGAATCCTGACCCAGCGTCGACGCTGCCGTTTCTGGTGCGCTTGCCGCTGGGATCTCGTCCGGTCGTCCTGAAGGTGAAGGACACGTGGCCCCGTACGGCGAAGGTGTTCTGTCATCCTGCGACCGAGTGGCCAGACCTCGAGGAACTCGAGATCGTGGAGCGTGTGCCGGTGACCTCCTGTGTGCGTCGCGGTGTCGCCATCGATCTCGTGCTCGATCGGGCGCGGGAGAACAGGTCGCAGTTCGTGTTCACGACGGCTCGGGGCCGCGAGGTGGTGTTCTGGCAGTCGGCGCGAACCCGCAAGCAGGCTCGGCCAAATGTTGCGGTGCCGACGGCTCGTGCGTCGGGTCGTCGCATCGACATCGTGGTGGACACGCGTGAGCGGTACGCCTGGAAGTTCTCCGGCCAGCAGGCGACGACTTCGAAACGGGCGTTGCCGGTTGGGGATTACGCCGTCGAAGCGGATGGTGAGGTCGTGGCGGTCGTCGAACGCAAGAGCGTCGAGGATCTCGTGTCGACGATCGTCGGTGGAAAGCTGTGGACCTTGCTCGCTGCGATGGCCGACGTTGCTCATGCTGCTGTGGTGGTCGATGATCGGTATTCGTCGTTGTTCAAGCTCACTCGCGTTCGCCCGGCCTCGGTGGCGGAGCAGATCGCGGAGGCGGCGGTGAGGTACCCGACGGTGCCGATCGTGTTCGCCGAAACGCGCCAGTTCGCTCAGGAGTGGACGTATCGGTTCTTTGGTGCGGCGGTCGAGCACCGAGCCAACGACGCAGTCGGCACAGCGCGCGTCGATGCGCTGCCGACCGGTGGCCCGGTGCCGGCACCCGAACCGACGACGGCCGAGGTGCGGGCCTGGGCGATCGCCGCGGGCCTGGACGTGAGTGATCGAGGACGCCTACGGATGGAGACCCGGGAGGCTCATCGAGCCGCAACCGCGTAACACCGGCGCCGTGATCGCAGGAGTGCTGCGAGGTACCGGAGATGTCGCTCTAGCGCGGTGGTCGCCGCACGTGTGTTGGCGGAATCGGGCAGACGCGATGCCGATTGACTTCTGATGTCGCTGAACTCGCTGATCACGACGAATTGCTTCGCCGTCGAAACGTCCCGTCGCTGAGGCTGAGTGAGGCCCATCGCGACGACGAGCGGTCCGAAAAGTTTGACGTACTCGCCCGACTGTTACGAACATGCTCGACGTTTCCCCACATCAATTCATGGGGACGGGGACCTGCGCGACTAGGGCTGCGAGCGCTTCCAGGCTTCGTGAGCCTGCGCCACGCGTTCCCACAGCCGATCCAGTGATGACCCATCGAGATCGATCAGCGTCAAACCGAATTCTGCATCCAACATCTCGAACCAGTCGGTCCGACGCTCGTGGACGGAAACGACACTTCCAGAACTCCTGACCTTCGTGAGCAGGCAGCCGCGCAGGATCGTCGCTTGCTCTGGCACCTTGATCTGGGCGGTGACCACCTTCACGAAACCCGAATCCGGTGAGGTGGACAAGATGGTGTGGCGGTCATCGAATGCTGTCGTCTCGGCCGGTGCCAGGCTGAATGTCATCGCTCCGAACGAACCCTTGGGGTCGTGGGTCAGCGTCCACTCGCCCACACCGTCGGTAGTTGCGCGCAAGCCGTAGCAGTAGGCGCCATCGCCGACGACTTGGTCCAACAGCGCGAGCGGCCGGGTGGGGCCGTCGCCCAGGCCTGTGTCGACGTACCAGCGGCCTGCCGGGTTGTCATCCGCGGGCATGTCGGCGACTGTCAGCACGAGATGATTGGTCATTGCCCGCTCAGGCGACTCGTCGCCGCTGTAGACCCCACCGACGTGGCGTTGCACGTGATAGCCGAGGTGTTCGAGTACCAGCGCCAGGGCGCCGTTGAGCTGGAAACAGTACCCGCCACGACTGTCTCTGGCGATCCGTGCCAGGGCCAGTGCAGGGTCTGTCGACCATGACTGCCCTGAATGTATCCATATGGTCTCGTACGGGACGGTCGCCATCGCCGCGGTAACCAATCTCGCCAGCTCGGCGGCCGACCGGCCATCGGGCTCGATGTTGATACGTCGCAAATACCGATCCACTACCGAACCGTTGCTGGAAGTCATCGTTCAGTCGTCGACGATGGTGAGGAGGTGCGAGGTGGTGGCCAGCGCCGCCACCGTCAGCGCGGCGGCTGTGTCGATGTGCACGCGTGGGATGTCGGGAAGCGAGTCGGGGTGGTAGGTGCCCGGGCCATAGAACCTGCCGTAGCGAAGTACAACCCCTCGGGCATCGGTGACCATTCGCTCGAGGTCGGCAACGGCGGCAGCGCTATCGCCTTCCAACGGCCACGCCACGCTCTGTGCGAACACTCGCGTCACGCCGGCGGCAATAGCGGCGGCCAACAGGTTGTGGGTGCCTTGCCGTCGGATTCGGGCGTTTGCGGCACCGGCGGCGGCATCAAGGTCGGCGGCTGCGTCAGGCAGGTCGGTCAATTGATGCATGACAACGTCGGGTGCTGCCGCAACGACGGCGTCCGAGAGAGCGGCTGCATCGAACACGTCACAGACCATCGCCTCGGCCCCCATCGTGGAGAGCGCATCTACCCGTGCGCGTGAACGCGTGATGCCGACAACCGAGTGGCCGTCGGCTATCAACAGCCGCGTCAGGCGGCTACCCAGAACCCCAGTTGCCCCTGCCAAAAAGATCCTCATCCGTGCGAACCTACTCCGAGTTGCCCGAACCACTTTCGATCATGCGCGCAGTGACGGGGTAGAACACAGGTTGGGACTGATGTGGGACTGACACACGACCACGGGTTCGCACCATGAAGTTTCGGGGGATCATCAACCAATAGCTGTGCTGGCGCAATTGCTCAGGGTGCCGGGGCATCGGCATCGCTGGTGGTGTCGATTTCCTCGAGGGGCTTTCCCGGGTTCTCGATGGCGTCTTCGGCGTTGAAGAGTTCCATGATCGGAAACTTGTGATCTTCGCTGCGCTTGGGGTCGGGTTCGTTCGTCATGTCACCAACGGTAATCCTTCGGGCTAGTCAGCGACAGCCGCGTCGGGAACCCAGTTGCCGTGTGCTCCGTAGGGCACGCGGCGGGGGAGGTGGATGACTGCGACGGGTGGGGCGTTGAAACGCTGGGCATCGATGATCAAGAGTTTCGATTGGTCGCTGGTCGTGTCGTGCGCCAGGCTGAGCACCCAGCCTTCATCTTCCCCAGCGCTGGCCGACGCGGGCACGAACACGGGCTCTGCGCCCCGTACGCCTTCGCCGAGGTGGTGCTCGATGCATGCCCCGCCGCGCAGGTCGTACTTGTACAGCGACGAGCCGTAGACAGGCTCTTCGCTGTTGCCCTCGCCGGCCAGCGCCATCAGGTATGCGTACTTGGCATCAAGCCCGATGAGCCGATCGTCGATGCGTCCGAAGTCGCCGGCCCGCGAATCGATCTCCTCCTCGGACACTGTTCCGGCAACCAGATCGACGGTCCACTTTGTCAGTCGACCGACTTCGGCGTAGTCGTCATTGCTACTGCCGAACGCCTCGTTCATACGCGACACGTGCAACACGATCGTGTCACCCACCTCGTGTGCGTTGACCGGGTGGAACACATAACACGGGTCGATCTCGAACCAACGGATGTCGGCGTTGCTGCCGTTGCGGGGCATCACGCCCAGGCGAGCGCCGTTGTCGCGGTTGAACTTGAAGGGCAAGCCGGAGGCCAGCGCAGACAGGTCGAAGCAGACGGGCAGGTCCATGAAGATCACGTAGTTGCGGGTGACGTTGAAGTCGTGCATCATCACGATCTTGGGCAGCGCAATGCTCTCCAACTGCTGCAGCACACCGTCGGCGCCGACGCGGACGTAGCGCAGCGGCTCCGGCCCGGGGTTGAGATAGCTGAACGCCAGTAGCTCGCCGGTGACCGGGCAGATCTTGGGGTGCGCCGTCATGCCGCAGGTGAGCAAGCCGCCGTAGTTCTGCACGCCGACGGTGTTGAGTTCGTTGTCGATGCGCCACGGCCAATGCCCTTCCTCCAGGCACAGAATCTCCTTGTTGTGCACGTGCACGCTGGTGTTACCCGTGCCACGGCTGAGGTCGCCCATCCCATCCATCGGATTGGTCAGCGGGTCGCTGATGTTGGGCGTCTCGATGAACCGATTGCGATACCACTCAGCCTTCCCGCCGGCCAGCCGCACCCCGTGCACCATTCCGTCGCCGAAGAACCAGTGGTCGGATCGGCCCGTGCTGGGGTTCGGGCCGGTGCGCAGGTACACGCCCTGCAGCTCGGTCGGGATGTTGCCCTCGACATGTAGCTGCGTCTCGGTGAGTTCATCGAGCACGGGCGCCCAGTTCCCTCGCAGATGCCATTTCGTCTCGTGATCGACCATCGCCATGGGCGGACATTAGTTCGCAATCAGGGGCCGGTAGCGCACCGTGCGATAGCGTCGGCACCCGTGGAATCCGTTCTGGTGGGCATCGCTTTTGCCGCGCTGTTCACTCTTTGGTGGATCAAGAAGGCCGAGTGGTCGCGCCACGAAACAGGCTGCGATCCCGGCCCCCGCATTACCTATTCCGAACCTCCGACCATCCCACCGCACGCTCTGCGGGGCGCTGACCACAGCGCAGGGTTCCGGCCCGACATCGAGGGCCTGCGCTCGCTCGCTGTGTTGCTGGTGCTCGTGTATCACGGTCAGTTCGGCATCATCGATGGCGGCTTCATCGGAGTTGACGTCTTCTTCGTCCTGTCCGGCTTCCTGATCACCGCGCTGCTATTGCGCGAGCTGTCCACCACCGGGACCGTCTCGCTCTCCAACTTTTGGGCACGCCGCGCCCGCCGGTTGCTCCCGGCGTCGGGGTTGGTCATCATCGCCACTCTGGTTGGCAGTCGCTTCCTGCTGGACGGCCTGTCACAGGGCGACCTGGGTCGTGACGCAGTCGCTGCCTGCCTGTTCGTCGCCAACATTCGCTTCTGGAAGGTGGGCACGGACTACCTGTCCGAGGGGTTGCGTGAGTCGCCCCTGCTGCACTTCTGGACGCTGGCGGTGGAAGAGCAGTTCTACCTCGTGTGGCCGGGGCTGTTGATCGTGCTGGTGCGTTTCGCTCGGTTGTCGCGCAAGGCCCTTGGCGTCGTCATCGGCGTCATGTGGGTGGTGTCGTTCATCGCGTGCGTCAAGCTGACCCACGATTCACAGCCGTGGGCATTCTTCATGCTGCCCACCCGCGCATGGGAGCTACTGACCGGTGCTGCCTTGGCCCTGGTCGGTGGCCAGGTTCTGCGCTCCAATCGCCACCTCGCCGGCGTTCTCGGCTGGGTGGGCGTGGCGATGATCGGCGTCGCCAGCCTCGTGTTCAGCACCACGACCAGTTTCCCGGGCTACGCCGCGTTGCTGCCAGTTGTGGGCACTGCACTAGTCGTCAATGCCGGCATGGTGCCCAACGGGCCGGGGTTGATCCTGCAAGCGAAGCCGCTGCAGTGGATCGGTGCCCGCTCGTATGCCATTTATCTGTGGCACTTTCCGATGCTGGTGTTGGCCGCGGCCAAGTGGGGCACCAACGGCAGCATCGACTCGCTGCCCGTGGGTACCCGCGTCGGACTGCTGGTCGGGTCGTTCGCCTTGGCGGCCCTGAGCTTCCATTTCGTGGAGAATCCTGTCCGCCACTCGCGCTCGCTGGGCGCCATGCCTCTACGCAGCCTCGTGATGGGTGCGTGGATCGGGCTCATCGGTATTGGTGGCGCTGCTCTGCTGATCAACAACCCGCCGACACTCTCCGCCGGAGGCGAGGTTGCTGCCCCGACGCTGGTGGTCGAGACCACGGCACCCGGTGAGACCATCGCGCCAACCGGTGCGCCAACCACCACCGACCCCAGCGGCCCCATCGCCACGCTCGACCCGAATGTCACGTCCACCTCCTCAATGCCGGCAACGACCACCACCGAGGAGCGCATCGCCGTCGCCGACGCGTCGAAGGACAACCCGCCGGCGCTGGCAGCGCTGATCACCGCCAACCTGCCGGTACTGCACGAGGCGGTTGCTACCAGCAAGGTGCCCAGCAACCTGTCGCCCAGTCTCAAGAGCGCTCGCAACGACCTGCCTGCGATCTACGACAACAAGTGCATCCTCGACGTCGGCGACAACTCGCCCAAGCAGTGCATCTACGGCGACGCGAACGGCGCAACCACCATCGTGCTCTTCGGTGATTCGCACGCGGCCGAATGGATGCCAGCGCTGCACAAGGTCGCGTCCGCAAACGGCTGGCGGCTGATCGTTCATACGAAGAAGGCCTGCCCCGATGCCGAGATACCTACCGCTCAGGACCCCAACGGAAACGATTGCGCTGTGTGGCGCCGCGACGTGATCGATCTGATCGCGGGCATTCACCCAGACCTGGTGATCATGTCCTCCTACCGCTACAAGCAGGTCGGCTCTGCATCAGGCCGCGACCCCGACGTGGTGTGGCAAGAGGGCATCGACCTCACCGTGTCGAAGGTGCGTCCACTGACCACCCACTTGTTGCTGCTCGGCGACAGCCCCACGCCGCAGGACGACATCCCCAGTTGCCTCGCCGGCAACCTGTCGAACGTGAGCCGGTGCATGTCGTCGCGTGACAACGCAGTGCGGCCTGGCCGGCTGGCCGTCGAGCGCGGGGTGGCGCAGAAGTATGACGCTGACTTCATTCCCACCAGCGACTGGATCTGCACCGATACTGCCTGCCCGGTCGTGATCGGCAACGTTTTGATGTACCGCGACAACAGCCACATCACAGCGACTGCATCCGAGTTCCTCGCACCATTCATCGAGGCGGCTGTGACGTCGATCCTGGGCTGACCGCTCACACGCTTTTCACGGACATCTCTCACCATCGATTCCACTGTTGAGCGGTACGTTGCGAGTGCGGCAACCTCGCCGTCTCGATGATGGAGCACGACCATGACTCGCAAGCTGGTTCTCTCGGCAACTCTCGCCACGGCGGCAGTCCTGTTGATTGCGGGCACGACGCTGGCAGAAGGCCCGGGGCGTGGAATGGATCGTGATCGCAGTGGTCGTCCTCTGTTCGCGATTCTGGTGATGGTGGTCGTCGCGGCGGCTGCGATCTTCGGAACCTGGAGGGTGATTCGTCGAGGCTCGACCCCGGCGGTCGTAGCGGCACCTGTTGCTGCGGTCGCGTCACCGACCGGCAGTGCGGAAGCGATCTTGGCCGAACGGCTGGCCCGCAGCGAGATCTCTCCCGACGACTACCGCTCGATGCTCGCTGCGCTGCGTGGCGCACCGTCCGCCCCTCGGGTCGAGGGCGACATGCCCTGACTCCGACGGTCAGGCGCTGTTGCCTCGTGTGGTGCCAAGCCAACCACGGGTTCTGTTACGAACAGCCATCAGGGTTCTCTTGACCAATCTCAGTGGCACAAGCGTGAACGGAAGCGCTATCGGAACCAGACGGCCCGCGGCCCTCGCCACGAACCCCGGGCCGAGGAGGGCGACGTCATACGGCTGAATCAGTGCCTGGCCAGTATCGGGGTCGGTGACTGCCGAGAGGTAATGACTCTGTTCCAGCCTGCTCGGAAGGTAATAGCGCCCTCCGTGCGCCTGGGTCTCACGTTCGCGTGACTGCTCTTGATGCGTCCAAATCTCCAACTGAAGCGGGTCGAGCTCATCGTTCGCTCGCGGTGTGGAGATGGCGAACGTGAAGAGGTTGTCTGCCGGGTACGTGTCGGTGTGCTCCACGTCTGCGGCCAAGATCATTTCGACGAGTGGGTCCCGCTCCTCAGGAACAGCGTTGTAGAGACGTTCGTTGTGAGTCAGGAGTAGGTACGCAATCGGCCCGCCGAGACGTCGGTAGTGTCGGTGGCGAAAGTACCGAGACATGACCTCGACGACGAGCTCCGAGTGAATGGCCTCCGTCGGGTCATCCGCCATCATCGTTGGCAGATGCGGGTATTGCATGGTAGATCGATAGTGCTCCGGAAGGCGCTCATTGACGGCGAGGGCGGCGTTCCAGATTCGCGTCGAGTATTGATTCCTGTGCGGCCCGGTGTAGTCCCAGGTCACCAATGACCCGTTCGGTTGCATCACTTCACGGACTCGCCGGAACACTTTGTCGAGATAGGCAATGTGGTGGCCCGCAGCATGATTCACGACAAGGTCGTACGGGCCGGGTGGAAAGTCAGCCCTGTTCGTGTCGGCCTGGAAATAGCTGATTGGCATGCCACTGGCTGCCGTTCGCGCGGAGTCCAGCAGATCGTCCAGATAGTCGATGGCGACGATGTGTTCGGCAGCTCCTGCTTCGATGAGCCCACGTTCTACCCAGCCCGTTCCGCAGTTGAGTGAGAGCGCCCGCGGGTAGGGCTCTCCATGCTCCCTCCTGAGAAATTCGCACCAATTTCCCAGCTCGCTGTCGAACGCCCGCTGATGGAGGTGTCGGACCACTGTGTCGAACGAGTTCCAGAAGATTCCGTGGTAGTACACGGACGAGTCAATGGGCGTCGACATGTCGGCGATGCTAACCACCACGACGAGCGTGCGAGCGCGGCCCTGACGACTGACGAGAACGTCGTGCGTCATCGATGTGCTCCTGCTGAATAGGGTGGGAAGATGACGCGCCCCTGCAAGATCGGTGTCCAGCTTCCGGAAGTGGAACGGTTCGTGCCATGGCCGGAGTTGATCGCGATGGCGCGGGCGGCGGAGACCGTCGGATTCGACTCCATCTGGCTCGGCGACCATCTGCTCTACGACCTGCCCGACGGCACCGTGCGCGGGCCGTGGGAGGTGTTCACCTCGATGGCGGCATTGGCCGCGGCGACGACGCGTGTGCAGATCGGTTCGCTGGTTGCATCGTTGGGCTTTCACGAGCCGGCGATGCTTGCCAAGATGGCAGCGACGGTGGATGGCATCTCGGGGGGCCGCCTGATCCTCGGTGTCGGCGCCGGTTGGAACCAGCGCGAGTACAACGCCTTTGGGATCTCTTACGACCACCGTGTCGACCGCTTCGAGGAAGCATTCGGGCTGATTCGTCGGCTACTCGCAGGCGAGACCGTCACTCATACGGGCACCTACTACTCGCTCGACCGGTGCGTGGTCGACCCGCCGGCATCTCGACTCGGTGGGCCGATGCTGATGCTCGGCTCCAACAGCCCGCGCATGCTGTCCATCGGTCTCCCACATGTCGACCAGTGGAACGTGTGGTGGACGCTCTTCGGCAACACGCCCGAGGGTCTGGCAGCTGTGATCGCCGATGTTCGCGCACGGACCATCGCTGCCGGTCGTGCCCCTGACGAGGTGGAAGCAACGGCGTGCGTCTACGTCCGTGTGCCCGGTGGCGCGGGTCGCACCATGGGCGATCCGACGATGTCCAAGATCGCACCAGTGGCCGGCTCGGCTGAGCAGGTAGCAGAGCAGCTTTCCGCGTTCGCCGCCGTCGGCGCTACTCACCTGCAGCTGGTGGTCGACCCAATCACGCAGGATTCGATCGAATGGCTGGGCCAGGTCTTGGCGCTGCTCGACGCCTGAACCTATGGGTCTCGATCATTCGGTTCGCATGAGTGAGCAGAATGGTTGCGAGCCGCTGGTCGGTCGGCGCACGATCTCATTGGAACGAACGTTTCAGAGATCGGTGGTTTCGGTCGCTGTCAGTGATTTCCCTGGCTTCTCGCAGAGGAACGGCAGCCGTGAACCACCCGCGTGGTAGGGGTATTCGGTGCCATCGACCTGTAGGAGTATGAGCGCGCCATCGGTGGTGACCTGTGCATACTCCTGGCCGGGCGCCGGGCAGCCGAGCGACGAATCGGGCCACACCACAACGGTGGCGGAAGTGACGATGATGTGCTCGACCTTGGTGGTCAGCCGCTGGGTCAGATCGCCCACCGCAAGGTCGATGTAGGGCTGCAACCCTTGGTCGATGTCGCCAGTACTGGTCGTGCTCCCTTCGGTCGCGGTGTTGGTGTCGCCCGAGCCTGCGGTGCCGGCCGCTTCAATCGAGCCGGTGCCGATGGCGCTGTCCGAGGTGGCTGGAGTTGCCGACGAATCACTCTTTCCCGCCGCACAACCTGACAACCACAGGAGCGCAGCGAGCAGCGTGGCAGCTGGCATGGTGTACGGCGAACGCATGGGGCCAACGTTAGGCCCGTCCGATCGTATTCGATTCACCCGAACGGCTTGCGACCGTTCACTCAGTGAGAGGGGTGGACAAACAAAGTTGGGACTGATGTGGGACTGACAACGGTCGCGGCAGTTTGCTAACGAAAGGGGTAGCGAACTGTGTTGGTCGACGGGTGCGCCCCTAGCCCTCCGGTTCGTGAGCCGCCAACAGGAGCTGAGGTTCGCACCATGAAGGTTCGCCGATTCAAGAGGGCCGTCCCGCTCGCAGCCGCCGCTGCGCTTGTCGTGAGCGGACTGGTGGTGACCTTGGCGCCCAGCAGTGTCGAGGCTGCGACCTTCACGACGATTCCCACACGCTTGTACATGGCTCCGGCCGGGGTTTCGATTCCGAACGGCATTGCCGAGTTCGTTGGCGTCCAGGTCGGCACCCTCAAGTTCGACGGCTCCACTGATCCGATCTCGCAAGACCTTCGCAGCATCGTCGTCAACACAGTCACCGGTTCGGCTGGATGCGACCTCACCGCCAACCCATATGACATCAACGACTGCTCACGTGTACAGATCGGCCCGATCAGCCATGGTCGGCTGAAGATGGGAAACATCACCACGATCCCCAATGGGGCCGGCCCCGGGCTGGACGTGTACATGCTGCCCGGAGCGGTGCGCATCGACAACCCGTACCAGGTCGCGAACGGCTCGTACTACCTCGCGATCAACGGCGAGCCCACCGACCTCAACAATGCGCTCAAGACCCTGGTCTACACGCCCGAGGCCGGGTACTACTACGAGGGTTCCAACGGTGAGAACGTGAACGTGCTGGTCCAACCTGGCAATGCCGACCCGTCTGCCAGCGCCACCATCCAGATTCGGGTGTTGAACGTCAACGGATTCCCCACGGTCGCGGCACCGAGCGACAAGTCGGCGCAGGCGGGCATCGAGCTCAAGATTCCTACCCTCGACCCTGGGCTGACCCCGCCGTTCACGGGCAGGGCAGTGACAGTCACCGATGCCGACAACGACGAGGATGTCGACGGCGGCCAGGCGAACCCGCCGACGCCGGAAGGCACGTGGCAGGACGGGGCCGGCACCAAGATGCTGTTGGTCGGCTATCTCGCCTGCGGTACCCCAACAGTCCAGGGCGCGAGCGGCTTTCACTTCCGCGGCGGCACTTTCGAGATGAACAACAACGACATCCGCTCGATCGTGCGCGACTTCTTCCAATTCACGCAGCTGCCGGCATCGGGCCAGGCGATCATCACGACGCTGCTTGACGGCATCGACGCGGTCCAACCCGGACTGACAACCACGATGCTGGCCACCAACGACCCCACCACCTACACCAGCCTCTTCGCCGGTATCGGGACAATGTCCGAGGTGCAGTACGCGGTCAGCCAGATCAGCTTCCTCCAGCCTGCTGTCGCCGACAATTGCACGATGTGGACGATCGTTTCCGACCTCGGCAACAACGGCCTACCCCTGCAGTACGTCGGCGATCCTCCCACGGGGATCGAGGTTCCCATGATTGGCCTGGGACTCGACAGCTTCGACATCAACACGGGTGACCTCGATGAGATCAACATCTCCTTCGCGGACCCCAGCACGCTCGTGGTCAACGAGGCGACGGCACCCACCCCTGTGGCCGGCAACCTCGTGGTTTCGCCGGCCGTGCACCCCGAGTTCACCATTCAGTGGGAGGTCAATCCGCACTCCGGCGATCCGGACGTCGCGGGCATCGCCACGGCCGGCTCCGATTTTGCCGGCACCTACAACAACACCCTGACCATTCCGGAGAACGAGGAGTTCATCCCGATCCTGAACCAGGTGCTGCCGGATCCTCCGAACACCACCGTCTTTCCCGACAACGTGGATGAGGGTAACGAGACCTTCATGTTCAACCTGCTGCTCAACCAGCCCGCCCCGGCGGGATACTTCGTCACCTCGTCAGCGCCCACCAAGACGGTGTTGATCGTGGACGACGACGACGCTCCCCGAGTGGTCTCCGTCGACAACCCGTCCGTTGTCGAGGGCGACAGCGGCACTTCGAATCTCACGTTCACCCTGACGCTCGATGGCCCGGCCGACGGCAACGAATCAGTGACGGTCTCCACCGCTGATGGCACCGCAACCGTTGCCGACACCGACTACGACGCCATTGCAGGGCAGGTTGTCCAGTTCGCACTCGGAGAAACCACCAAGACGGTCGACGTCACGGTCCATGGTGACCTGACCGACGAGCTCGGGGCAGTCAACGAGACCCTGACCCTCAACCTTTCCGGTGCCTCCAACGTCACCATCAACACGCCCTCGGGGATTGGTGCGATCGTGAACGACGACCAGCCCCGTACGGTGTCAATTGCTGACAAGTCGATGGTCGAGGGCAACGCCGGCACCTCGCTGATGACGTTCGTCCTCTCCCTCGATTCACCGGCGAAGGGGAACGAATCGGTCACTGTGGACACGTCGAACGGCACCGCGATGGTTGCTGACAGCGACTACGTCGCGTTGACCGGCGCGCCGGTCGTGTTCGCTGCCGGTTCTACGACTGCCACGGTGAGCGTGACCATCAACGGCGATACGACTCCCGAGTCGAACGAGACGTTTAACGTCACCCTCGGCTCGAACCTGAACGTGCTGATCAACGATGGCACAGCCATTGGCACGATTCTCAACGACGACGGTGTGCCCGACGTATCGATCAACGATGTGACAGTGACAGAGGGCGACAGCGGCACCACTGCTGCGACGTTCACGGTCACGCTCAGCTCGGCTGCCGTGGTGGCGGCTTCCGTCTCGGTGGCGACGTCCGATGGCACTGCCACGATTGCCAACAACGACTACGCGGCTGTGGGCCCGACGACTGTGAACTTCGCCATCGGCGACGTGACCAAGACCGTCACGGTCGACGTCAATGGCGACACGGATGTCGAAGTCGACGAGACGTTCAACGTCACGCTCTCCAATCCCGACCAACTGGTGATCGACGACGCCACAGGTCTCGGGACGATCACGAACGATGACGCTCCGCCCGTGCTGACTTCCGTCATCTCCATCGCGGATGCAACGGTGACCGAGGGCCCGGCCGCCGACGAAACCACGATTTCGATGACCAACCCCGCCGGCCGCAACTGCGTGGTTCTCGTGACGACGGTCGACGGAACGGCAGTGGCTGGGGCGCCGGGTGACTACACGGCGATCGCCGGCGCGCCCGTTGCTCTCGCGTCGGTGGCCTCCGCGACCCAGTCATTCACGATCACCGACGACGTCGATGTCGAGGGTGGCGAGACGTTCACGGTCAACCTGGCGCTGGATCCCGCATCGGACCCGCCGTGCGTGCTCGGCGACAGTTCGGCGACGATCCTCATCGTCGACAACGACAGCCCGGTCGACGTCACTGCACCGACGGTGACGATCAACCAAGGCGTCGCGCAGGCCGACCCGACATCGGTGTCGCCGATCGTGTTCACCGCGACGTTCTCCGAACCAGTCGTCGGCTTTGGCGACGTGGCGGGCGACGTCGTGCTCGGTGGCACGAGCAACGGTACGAAAGCGGCCACCGTCACCGGCGGGCCGACGATCTTCACCGTCTCAGTGGCGGTCACTGGCGCGACCAATGCGGGCACCGTGGTCGCGACCATTCCGGCGGCCGCAGCAAGCGACGGTACCAATGCCAGCCTTGCGTCGACCAGCACGGACAACAGCGTGCTGCTCGACAAGGTGGCGCCCACCGCCACGATCGACCAAGCGGCCGGCCAGACAGATCCGACGACGGTGTCGCCCATCTTGTTCACGGTGGAGTTCTCCGAACCGGTCACCGGCTTCGTCACGGGTGACGTCACGCTCTCCGGCACTGCGGGCCCGACCAGTGCCGTGGTGACAGGCTCGGGCACGACGTACACGGTCACGGTCGCTGGCATGACGGTTGCCGGGACAGTCATCGTTGCGGTCGCTGCCGGGGTAGCCGTTGACGCTTCGGCCAACGGCAACGTGGCTGCGACGGTCGTCGACAACACGGTGCAGTACGACCTTGCCCCAAATCCGGCGGCGCTGATGATCACCGTGCCCGCCAACATCACTCAGAACAACGACCCGGGCCAGTCAGGTGCGACCGTGCTGTATCCGGCGGTGACGACCACTGGTGGCGTTGCCCCAGTGGTCGTGGTCTGTTCCGCGGCTTCGGGATCGTTCTATCCGATCGGGACAACCACGGTGTCATGCACCGCGACCGATGCTGATGGCCCGATACAGGGCACGGCTGTCGTATCCAGCTCGTTCACGGTGAAGGTCCTCGACGTCGAGGCTCCGGTCATTGCGCATCCGGCGGACGTCGTGCGAGTTGTCCAAGGTTTCGGCACTGTCGCCGTGTCGTTCCCGGCCCCGTCCGCCACGGACAACTCCGGTATTCCGCCCACGGTGGTGTGTAGCCCTGCCTCGGGGACGTCGTTCAGCGTCGGCGTGTCGACCGTGACGTGCACCGCGACCGACGGCGCCGGCAACCAGGCATCGGTCTCTTTCACCGTGACGGTGGTGTCCGATGGCAACGGGTTGGGATTGCCGGCCACCGGCTCGAACCCGCAGCCACTCTTGGCGCTCGCGCTCCTGCTGATCGGAGTGGGCCTCTTGCTGTTCGGACAGCGCCGTAGCCGCACCGTCAATCCATAGACCTCCGGCGCGGTGGCTAGCGGGCGACTGCGGCTTTGCGCCGCTCGACGCCTGACTCAGACCAGGTTCGGCAGGCTGACGTCGAGGAGTTGCAGGTCCGCAGTCGGCTCGCTCAACGTGTACGGCATGTGCGCGGGCATCACGAACGAATCGCCCTCACCCAGCCGAACCGGTTCGTCGTCGCCACGTTGGAGAGTGATGCCCCCGTCGAGGACGAACTGGAACACGAACTCGGCACCGTGCTGTGTGGTCAGGGGTGTGGGGGAGCCCAACGGACGAACGACTCTCACTCCGGCGACGCCGTCCATCGCAGCTCCGATTCCGGTGTCGCGGAACTCGTAGCCATTCGAACGCCACGGCATCCACGTCGCAGTAGCGGCCTGGTGGAAAACGAAGCGATGACCGTCAGGGCCGTAGCCGCGATCGGGCAGGGTGACGCCGGTGGGCAGCGTGGTCGCGGGGTCGCCCCAGGTCTCGTGCTCGGCCGGGCAACCGATTTCGATCACCTGCAGCCGATCGCTCGCCTCCAGAACGCGGTGGCGAATTGTGGACGGCTGTAGGAAACAGTCGCCCTCCTGGAGCAAGATCGGCTCGCCCTGGTCTTCATATGCCACTCGGGTCCAGCCGCGGTAGCAGTAGATCATCTGGAAACGAATGTTGTGGAAGTGGACGTAGTCGGCGACCGGGCCACCGTGAGGGATCAGGATGTGTGACGCGATGAAGCGCCCACCGAGCCGACTGGGGATCAGATCGCGGTAGCTCATGCCGGCGCGTCCTTCGCCAAACTCGCTGTCGCTGATGGGGGCGCGAGTGAGGACGAACTCTTCGACCAACGGTGGAATCTCGAGCGGGGGGTGAGCGGGAACGAACTCGATCACGGAACCGTTGGGCGCGACGAGTGTGCGTGGTGCCTCCTCGGTGGTGAGCAGGCGCAGGTGCGCAGGCGGGGCATCACTGCTGCAGTCGAGTCGAATGGTGAGGCCGAAGCCCTGCATGACGGCCATGCGCGGGTGGTCGGCGGGCACGATGGTGCGCACCTTGAAGCCGAGTCCGAGGAAGAAGTTGAGAGTGCCCGAGAGCGGCTCTGGGCAGGGGAGCACTACGTGTGCAGCTTCGATGGAGGGATCGCTCATAACCCGATTGAGCCTACGCCCGCGGCGAGACCACGTGAAGGTCACTTCAGTTGATGGCGGTGAAGGTTCCCCTGGCGTGCCCACAGCGCACCGGCTGCGAGTACGAGCAGCGATGCTGTCATGAGCAGCGCACTTGCGCCGGTGCGACTGGTGGTGGCGAGCGCGACGATGGTCCACATCGCGGCGCACGCGATCGTCAGCATGGCGGTTCGGCGAAGCCACCTGCGTCGCATTGAGTGGGTCCATGGCGCAGTGGCAGGCGCCACCGTCGCGGCGGCGTTCGCGGCGTGGAAGATGGTGAGGGCGACCGCGGTGCCGATGGACCATGGCGTGGTGCGGTCGTGGACAACGGCGAGCCACTCGAGAGTAATGGCTGCCACGACGAGCACTCCGAAGTGGCTGTCAGGGCGGACGGCACACGCGCCCGACAAGAGCACGACGAACACCACGGCACTTGGAAGTACTCGATCCGCGGCGAGCCAGGTGAAGCCCATTGCCGCGAGCGGGCTAATCACGATGAGCGTGCGCAGCACGATCGCGGAGATGTCGGGCTGGTCACGGGCGGTCGATACCGCACCTCTGTCGTGGGTCATCACGGCCGCGCCGTCCTCGCCGCAGCGTTGCGCTCGACGTGTCGAAGGACCTGATCGAGACTGCCCGGTCCTCGCCATTGGACGACTGCTACCCCTGTTTCGCCGGCACGTCGGATCTCGCGGGCGCGTTCGAGCACCCGGAGACGCCAGCTGATGGTGGCGAGTTGGTCGTCGGGGAACTGTCGAGTGATGTCGGGAGGAAGACAATCGACAACGACCACCGATCGCCCCTGAGCCACCATCGTGACGGCACGCTCGAGAGATGTGGCTTTCGCCAGCGTGGAGAGCATGATGACGAGCGCGCCGGGGGTGACACCGCTCGGCACCCGTCCGGTGTCGCTGAACCGGCCGGAGGGATCCGTGGTCGAGAGGGCCTGTAGGACGCGTCGAAGGTGACGTGGACCGCCGGCCGCCGGTAGTCGGCGGACGCCTCGGTTGTCGATGATGACGAGGGCGATGCGGTCACCGACGCCGAGAAAGTGGTCGGCGATGGAGCCGGCGGCGCGCAATGTGAGGTCGAGGCTCGATGCGACCCCGTCGACTCCGCCGCTGGCGCCGATGTCGTCGAAGCCTTCGACGAGCAGCACCACGTGTCGGTCATGATCGGCCCAGGTGGTGGTGACGTGCAGTGTGCCGGTTCGCAACGATCGGCTCCAATGGATTCGGCGCAGTCGATCGCCGGGCTGGAACGGACGGATACTTGCGAACTCCGTTCCCGAGCTCTGATGAGGCGAACGGTTGACACCGATCAAACCCGGCCGGCGAACCGATGATGCGGCGGCGTCGAAGTGTGTCGTTCGCGCCAGCGCAAGCAGCGCTCGCTCATTAGCGCCGCTGTCGCAAGCCCACTGGAACCCCGCCCAGGCGCTCGAGGCGACGACTCGAGCGGGACCGACACGGTGCCGACCCCACCGTGCGGCGCGAACCCCGATGTCGAGCACGTGCTCGCTGTCATCACGAACGCTGGCAGCTGCCGCGCCACCATCTGGCTGCATGTCGATCCACTCTGCAGGACGTAGCCGAACGGCAATGTCCTCTGCGTGCCGACTTGGATCCTCGACGCAGAAGTGCCATGTGGTGGCGTCCCCCTCGGTCAGCGTCGAATGGCCGATCGACTGCTGCACCGTCGGTGGTGACGTGGGGCGCAACACTGCCGCCCATACGGCTGCGCTGACGAACGGGGTTGCGAGTACCAGGAGATCTGGTCGGTGGCCGAGCACGGCTGCGCCGGCCAGCACCAGCCCGCACCACACGGCGCGTGCGTGGGCAGCCGTCGGACCCCACCCGTCAGCCCGAGTTGACACGGAGCGGTTCACCTCGGGCGAGTCGTGCCCGGGCTGGGTGTTGGCACCGATGCCAGCACCTCCTCGGTCACCGTCGAGCCGGAGGCGTTGGACATCCACAGCTCGGGCTTGATCGTGATTCTGTGAGGCAGTACAGACCGTGCGACTGCCTTGACATCCTCGGGCACGACATAGTCGCGACCGGCGATGACTGCATGCGCCCGGGAACACAGCAGTAGCGCGAGCGCTCCACGCGGCGAGGCGCCGATGCTGGTATGGGCGTGCTGCCGCGTGGCAATGGTGAGGTCGACGCAGTAACGGCTGACGTCATCGTCGACGACAACAGTTTCGACCGCGGCCTGCATGGCCAGCAATGTTGGGGCATCGACGACGGTTGCGATGTCGTGTTGCTCGCGCCGACGGTCCAGCCGACGTGCGAGTACCTGCCATTCTTCGTCGGGGGTCGGGTACCCGAAGCTGATGCGAAGCAGGAAGCGATCGAGTTGCGCTTCCGGCAGCGGGTACGTGCCCTCGTACTCGACCGGGTTCGCCGTCGCGAGGACATGGAACGGGGCCTCGAGTCGGAACGTTTCGCCTTCGACCGTGATCTGGCGTTCCTGCATTGCCTCCAACAACGCTGACTGCGTCTTTGGTGGCGTTCTGTTGATCTCGTCGGCCAGCAGAAGCCCGGTGAACAAAGGGCCCCGACGGAAGACGAACTCGTTCGTTCGTTGGTCGAACACGAACGAGCCGGTCAGATCGGCAGGCAGTAGATCGGGCGTGAACTGGGCACGGGTGAACCGCAACCCGAGGGCCTGTGCGAGCGAACGGGCAGCGAGCGTCTTACCCAAACCGGGAAGATCCTCGATCAAGACGTGGCCGCCTGCGAGCACTCCGCACAACAACAGGCCAAGGGCGTTGCGCTTGCCGACGATGGCCGTATTGACCTCGTCGAGCACCTCGTTGGCCAGTCGTGAGGTGTCCGCCGGGCTGAGAGTTGTCGCTGATTGATGTTCGATCACAATGCCTCGATGTCGGTGATGATCTTGTCGAGCGACCGCAGCGAACCGAGTCGCCGCGGTGAACTGGTCGAAAGGGCCTGCAGTGTGGGAGTCAGCCTCTGATCCGCGTGGTCATCGACCAGTGAGACGAGCCGGTCGTGCAACTCGGTCGAGCCAGTGTGTCGGGCGCCGATCATCTGATGTCGCAGCGCCACGACCCATTGGTCGCTCTGCTTCGCATGATCGTTCTCCCGCAGTTTCGGCCAGCCGGTGTCGCTGATGCCATTGGAGACGTCGATGACCGACACGACCAGCGCTGCCCCGACGGCGACGATGCCTGCGAGCACGACCACCGCCGGACGCGCGCCGGTCGCCCACAGCGATACCGACAACACCAGCCATATCGAGGCAGTTGCGAGCACTCTCCACTTCGTCATGAAGGCACTCGGACGCCGGAGCGAAGGCCTCTCTCGACCCGTGAGAGCGCATCGATAGCGTGCGCTCGATCTGTGTCGTTCAGCAGATGATCCGAGAAGCGGGCCTCGCGATACAACGCCGCGAGTTCGGCAATCGAATTCGGGTCGACGGAGGCCGTCGCGACGATCCGTTCGGTGTATTCCACCGACGTCTCGGCGCCTGATCGCGGCCACCCGGCTGCAGCGACGTCGGCCTCGAGTCGAATCCAACACGCAATGATCGCGGTGCTCGGCCGACCCACGGACAGTGCCGCACGAGCGTTGCCGAGATCGATGTCCAAATTGCTGTCGGCCACCTCGGGTACCGGAACAAACCGTCGACCCCTGCGCGCTCGGTCGGCGCCGAACGACCAATCGGACGGCCACCAACCACGCATTGCGATCAGCGCTGCGGCGCACACGACGAGCACGACCACAGCGAGGCTCTTCAGGAATGCATCGAGACTCTGCGAATCTCCGGGCCCCGCCGTTGCCCGCCGCTGCGGCGCAGTCACCACGTTCTGTGGACCGCTCTCGAGCGACGGTGAACCGGTTTCTGCCGTCGGAATGATCCACAACTGAACCGGTTGCGACGACGCTGCGAACACCAGCAGCACTACTACTGCTGCCGAGACCACGACGGCAAACGGGGTCCGGCTACGCATGCGCCGATGGTAGTCGTGTCGTGGTATTCAGCTCTCGCCAGCGCTCCAGCGGGGTCGAGATGGGGTAGACAGTGCGTGTCAGAAAGGTGCTGATCATGACCATCACGACCGGGTTCAATCACGTGGCCACGCTGTGCAGCGACATGGGCGTCACAGTGCGCTTCTACGAAGAGGCGTTCGAAGCGACTGTCACCTTCGAGATTACGAAGCGTGACGACCACCCGTGGATGAAGATTCTCGATATCGGCGGTGGCGCGGCGCTCAACATCTTCGAAGTTCCGGCCGAGGAGATCATCGGCGAACGTCGGCGCCAGGGTGGGCGTGGTGCCATCGACCACTTCGCATTCGCAGTCGCGTCGCTCGCTGATCTCGAGGTCGTGAAGACACGCATTGCAGCTGCCGGTGCGCAGGAGGTCGGTGACATTCAACGGCTCGGCCACGAGTGGTCGCTGTTCTTCCGCGATCCCGATGGGATGGAACTCGAGGTGTGCTGCAGCGCCGAGTGAGGCCTTGCGGTGAGTATGAGGGAGCCGTGGCACACCGATGACCATGCGATGACGGCCCGGCGTTGCTCGACTCTGTGCTGGGCGATGAGGGAGCGGGGTAGGACCAGGTGGGGTTGATTTCCCAGCCCGGTAACTGCAGTTACCGCATCGGTAACCACGGTTACCGTCGGGCTGAAACAAGTACCCCCGTTGCTGCTGGCGGCAGTCAGTGCTTTTGAGCCGAACGCAACTCGGGTGCCAGAACGCCCTGCGTGACGACGACTCGGTCGTCGAGGGTGATCGTGCACTCTCGCATCGGCAGGTCGAAGTGGCCGGCGGTGTAACGACCGGCCAGTTCGTTGGCCCCGGTGGAGTACACGAAATTGCCGGCGTACACGCGACCCTCGGTGCCCCACGTCTCACGGCGGTCGTAGAGCTGTGACGAGTCCCAGCGGGCCAGCTCGTTCATTCCCCAGCCGACGTGGCTGGTGGCGTAGCTCTCCCTGTCGCCGAACGCGCTGAGGTAGCTGCGGAACAGGATTGCGTCGGTGCCGTCGCCGTCGATCGTGTCGATGTAGTCGTCAACGATGTGCAGCGTGATCGGCGCCTGAATGAGCGTGTTGAACGTCAGGTTGGTGTCGCCTGGTGCGAGCACGATGGTGCCGTTCACCGAGTGGGCGGCGGGGAACGCAGCGACCAAGCCGCCCGGCCAGTGGGCGATTGAACCGGGGCCGTTGGTGAGTCCGGTGGAGGCTGCCGATGACGCTCCGGCGAGCCTCACCGTCAGATCGGTACCGGCGGCACTTGTCACCCGCATGGTGGCAGCGGCGACCAACCAGGCGTGGCCGAGTTCGACACGACGGGGCATGTCGACGTCCCACCCGATGCGCTCGAGGATCTCTGGGTGCTCGTTGGAGATCATCAGCACGCGTGCACCGCCTCCGAGGATCGCGCCCAGCTCAGGTGCATGCAACAGGCCCTCGACCGTGCAATCGACGACCAGGGCGCTCTGCGCGAGCGCAGCGATGACGCAAGGGTGCCCGGCGAGTGCCTGTGACGCGCCGGTGGAACGGATGGGAACTGCGTGAGCGGACGGGGGAGTGGGTACGACCACGTCGAACACCCTGCCGCCGAGCGACTGCGCGGCCAGCCGTGCGGTCTCCACCAACACGGCGCGGCTCTGCGATTCGCTGAGCAGGGCCACCGTCTCGCCCTCCACCAAGCCGCAGCGGGCGAGGTGTGCTGCGAAGGCTTTGACGTAGCGCCATTCGGTGGTCATGATGCCTCCACGGCGGTGAGATGCTCGGTGAGCAGTTGGTTGACCTGCTCGGGTGCTTCAGCGTTGAGAAGATGCCCTGCCCCGGGGACGATCGCCAGTCGTGCGTTGGGGAGATTGTCGACGAGGTAGTGCGAGTACGCGGGCGGTGTTTCGTTGTCGAGTTCGCCCACCATCACCAGCGTCGGAGCTGCAATCGTCGCGAGCAGCGCAGTCGAGTCGTGCGTGACGAGACAGTCGATCGAGCGGCGCAGTGCGCTACCCGTCACTCGCGCCATCGCGGCACGCTGGCTCTCGTACGCGGCTTGGCTGATGTGTGGACCCGCAATTCCTCGCAGCACGCGCTCAGCGAATTCGACCGGCTCCCAGCCAGCGTCGAGCGGTGCGAGCCGTGCCCTCCGCCAGGATTCGGCCGTTGTGCCGTCCAATCCGAACTTGGGACTCGAGGACAGCAACGTGAGGGAGCGAACTCGCTGAGGGTGCCACGCGGCCAGGTACTGCGCGACCATGCCACCCATCGAGATCCCGACCACGTGCGCGCTGTCGGCGCCCAGCACAGTGATCCAGTCGGACACAGCGCCGGCGAGGGCTCGGAACGTCACCGGCTCATCGGGCAGGGGTGCGGCGGCACCGTAACCGGGCGAGTCCCATGCTGCGACCCGCCATCGACCGCTGAGTGCCACAAGTTGTGCGTCCCACGCAACGCGACTGCCGCCGAGACCGTGCAGCAGGATCACCAGTTCGCCATCGCCCAACTCACGCCATGCGTACCCGCGCTCTTCGAGATCCCGCGCATGAGCGGTGGCAGCGACTTCCATGACGGGAAGTATGTCAGATGCGATTCATTTGTCAACAGTGTTGACAAACGAGCGTGGTCGTGGTGAAGTGCCACTCATGACACGTGACGAGATGGTCGCCCTGGTGGCGGCAATGGGCCCGGTTATGAAGGAACGGGCAGTGAAGTACGACCTGGAGGCCAGCTTCCCGTTCGAGAACTTCGCCGACTTCCGTGCGAATGGGCTGATGGGCGTGTGTGTGCCGACCAGCCACGGGGGCCTGGGTGCCACCTACGCCGACTACGTGCGTGTCAGCGAGGAGATCGGTCGTCACTGCGGTGCCAGCGGGCTGACCTTCAACATGCACAACGCCACGATGCTGTGGTGCGGCGAGGTCAGCGACCTGCTGGACATGACGCCGGCGCAGCGGGAGCGCCACGAAGAAGTCCGAACCGCAATGTTCCGTGGTGTGATCGAGCGAGGCGACATCCACAGCCAGCCGTTCTCCGAGGGTCTTGCCCCGGGTGCCACCAGCGGCGTGTCGACCAAGGCCGTTCCTGTGGATGGCGGCTGGCTGGTCACCGGTCGCAAGATCTTCGCGTCGCTGTCCGGCGCTGCGACCTTCTACAACGTCACCTGTCAGGTTCCCGGCGAGGACGAGATCCGCTTGCTGGGCGTCCCCAGTGATGGCGACGGCGTACAAATCGTCGACGACTGGGACCCGCTGGGCATGCGCGGCACGGTCTCGCGCACGCTGCTGATGAAGGACGTCTTCGTGCCCTACGACAACGAGTGGATGCCCGCCGGCATGTACAACCAGGCCGCGCTGCGGTACCCGTGGCTGTTCCTCTCGCTGTGCCCCAGCTACCTCGGCCTCACGGGTGGGGTCATCGACGCCACTCGCCTGTACCTGCGCGGCGAACTGCCGGGCATGGCCCCCGGAGCACGCCGCGACCACCCGATCAAGCAGATCGGCTGGGCGCAGATGCAGCTCAAGCACCAGCAGTCGCGAGCGATGATGTACCGCGCGATCGACGAGGCCGTCATCGACCCGACCGAGGATCAATTGATGCGTGGCTGGGCGGCAGCGATCACCGTCATGGAGCACGCCGCCGAAGTTGCCAGCACCGCCATTCGGGTGTGCGGTGGCCAATCGATGACGAAGGCCTTGCCACTGGAACGCATGTACCGCGACTCGCGTCTGGGCAGCTTGATGCTGCCCTGGAGCGCCGAGGTCTGCACCGAGCGCCTGGCCCGAGCAGGGCTGTACGACTAGATGAGCAGTGACTCGATTGCCCGCCCCCGCGCAGTCTGCTGCGCGCACGCAAGTTCGAAGTCGGTTGGGCGGCGGGATTCGAGTGTCGCTGCACGTGAACGCGGACGGCAGCGGTAGATGGGTAGGCCCCCGGCGCTGAGCCGTGAGCGCATCATCGATGGCGCTGCTGCGCTCATCGCTGAACATGGTGCAGACGCGCTGTCGGCGCGTCGCCTCGGTGAGGCGTTGGGGTGCGATCCGTCGGCGCTGTACCGACACTTCGAGGACATGGGGGAGCTGAAACGTGAGGTGGGGGACCGCTACTTGGCGACGGCGCGAGTCGGTGAACGCACGAACGAGTCGTGGCGCTGCGCACTTCGACGCATCTGTATCGAGCTGCGCAAGGTGCAGCTGCGCCAACCGCGTCTGGCCGCGCTGGTGCGGGCCGCACCCACCCGGCTGGCCAACGAGTTGCGCATCACCGAGGCATTGCTGCGCGAACTGGCCCGCGGCGGCTTCGACCTAGCCAGCGCGGCATCGGCCTATCACTCGCTGATCGAGCTGACTGTTGGTTCGGCCGCCATCGATGCCGACCTCGGTGGCCAGCCGGCAGCTGACCGTCGCAAGGCGTATCGAGAGTGGCAGCGGCACTACGCCGCGCTCGACCCGATCGAGTTCCCGCACGCGGTGGCCATCGCCAGCCACCTGTACGTGGGCTCCGCCGATGCACGCTTCCTGGAAGCCCTCGATGCCCTCCTCGCTGGGCTTTCCTCGCTGGAGCGTCAGGCGACTCAGTAGAGTCGAGTGGGTTCGCAGAGACGAGGAGGGGCAATGCCGCAGAAGGTTCGTGGAGTGGTGGCGCGCAGCAAGGGTGCGCCGGTGACCATCGAGACAATCGTGATTCCAGACCCCGGCCCGGGCGAGGCAGTCGTCGCTGTGCAGGCTTGCGGTGTGTGCCACACCGACCTCCACTACCGCGAGGGCGGCATCAACGACGAGTTCCCGTTCCTGCTCGGCCATGAGGCCGCAGGCGTGGTCGAAGCAGTCGGCGCAGGCGTCACCAACGTGAAGCCCGGCGACTTCGTCATCCTCAACTGGCGTGCGGTGTGTGGCAACTGCCGCAGCTGTCTGCGCGGCCGCCCGTGGCTGTGTTTCAGCACCTTCAACGCAACGCAGAAGATGACGCTGGAAGACGGCACCGTGCTCTCGCCCGCCCTCGGCATCGGGGCTTTTGCTGACAAGACACTGCTCGCCGCCGGTCAATGCACCAAGGTCGATTCGTCGGTGCCTGCCACGACTGCCGGCCTGTTGGGCTGTGGCGTGATGGCCGGCATCGGTGCCGCCATCAACACCGGCAACGTCGGCCGCGGCGATTCCGTTGCGGTGTTCGGCTGCGGCGGCGTCGGCGACGCGGCGATCGCCGGCGCACTGTTGGCTGGCGCAACGACCATCGTCGCTGTCGATATCGACGACCGCAAACTGGAGTGGGCGAAGCAGTTCGGCGCCACCCACACCTGCAACTCCACGACCACCGACCCGGTGGAGTTCATCAAGTCCGTCACCGACGGCAACGGCGCCGACGTGTGCATCGACGCCATAGGTCATCCGGCTGTGTACCGCCAGGCGTTCGACGCCCGCGACCTGGCCGGCACGGTCGTGCTGGTCGGTGTGCCTCGCCCCGACATGGTGCTCGAGCTGCCGTTCATCGAGGTGTTCGGTCGCGGTGGCCAGTTGAAGTCGTCGTGGTACGGCGACTGTCTGCCGTCGCGCGACTTCCCGATGCTGGTGGCACTGCACCAGCAGGGCCGTCTGCCGCTCGACAAGTTCGTCACCGAGACCATCACGCTCGACGCTGTCGAGGAGGCCTTCCACAAGATGGAGCGTGGCGAAGTGCTCCGCTCGGTCGTGGTCCTATGACGATCGAACTGGTGACGACTGACGGGAAGTTCGCGCTCGATGGAGGTGAGTGGGATGTCACCAACAACATCTGGCTGGTCGGCGACGACCGCGAGGTCGTCGTGTTCGACGCGGCGCACAACGCTGCAGCGATCGTGGCGGCCATCAATGGCCGTCGGGTCAGGGCAATTGTGCTCACCCATGGTCACAACGACCACATCAACGCCGCGGTCCCGTTGCGTGAAACCGTGGACGCGCCGATCTTGCTCCACGACGCCGACCGCATGTTGTGGGATGTCGTGTGGCCGGGCGAGCAGCCCGATCGCCCGCTCGTCGTTGGGTCGTCGATCAAGGTCGCCGGTCATGAGCTGGCCGTCTTGCACACGCCGGGGCACTCCCCAGGCTGCTGTTGCTTCCACGATGTCGCCAACGGCGTGGTGCTCAGCGGCGACACGCTGTTCTGCGGCGGCCCCGGTGCCACCGGACGCAGCTACAGCGATGAGCCCACCATCTTGCGCAGCATCCGCGACAGCTTGCTCACGCTGCCCGATGAGACCATCGTGCACACCGGCCACGGCGACAGCACCACCATCGGCGCCGAGCGCGATCGTGTCCTGGCCCGAGCCGCCGAACTCGACGTCTGACCCCTCACCCCGTTTTACGTCAAGGCTGTCGGGCTGTGACCTGGGCTGTGATGACGCAGGTTTGACACAAAGCTGTGTGGTGGCCGGCGGTCAGGCGGGCTTGGGCTTCTTGGCTCGGCTCGGCGCCACCCGTGGGGGTTCACCGGGCATCTTGGGATAGACGGGCGGCCACGGCGCGTCCAACAGTCCGGCGGCCTGGTCGCCGGCAACCATGTCGAGGAACGGCTGCATCGGCTGCGGGGCGTCGTTTATAGCTGCCCACGCGTCGCCGTGCTGCTCCACCCACGCGGGAACGGTGGCAATCGTCATGTCGTGTGGCTTGAGCGTGTCGAGCTCGCCCCACGGGAAGGGGAACGACACGGGTGCATGATCGAGCGCTCGAACCGACCACGGCGCGAACACGGTCTTGTGCGGAGCGTTCTGGTTGAAGTCGATGAAGATGCGCTCGCCGCGCTCCTCTTTCCACCATGCAGCGGTGATCAGGTCGGGCCGACGACGCTCCAGCTCGCGAGCGAGCGCGACCGCAGCGCTGCGCACGGCGATGCTGTCGTGGCTCGGCTCCAACCGCACGTACACATGAAGGCCGCGGTTGCCCGAGGTCTTGATGAAGCTGATGATGCCCAGGTCGTCGAGCAGTCGTTTCGTCTCGTGCGCCGTCTCGACCGCCATCGCGTAGGTGGTCCCTGGCCCAGGGTCGAGGTCGATGCGGAGCTCGTCGCAATGATCCTGGTCCGCAGCGCGAACCGGCCACGAATGAAACCCGAGGCAACCGAGATTGACCGCCCAGATGATGTGCGCGATGTCGTCGACAACCAGCGCCCGCGAGGGTGTGCCATTCGGTGTGAGCACGGTCGTGGTGTGCAGCCAGTCGGGTGCGCCATCGGGGATGCGTTTCTGGAAGAAGTTGCTGCCGTGCGCGCCGTTCGGAAAACGCTGTAGCAGCACCGGGCGGTCGTACATCTGACGCATCACGGCATCACCGACGGACAGGTAGTACTCGATCAGGTCGAGCTTTGTGTCGCCACGTGCCTGGAAGAACACCTTGTCCGGACTGGTGACCGTCACCGTGTGCCCGGCGATCTGCAGGTCAACGCCCTCGCTCATCACCCCACCGTAGACCCGCGTGTGGGCAGTTTCGTCCGCATGCCGAACGGAAGTGCGCAGACGCGAAGGGGCTACCGTCGGGCAGATGGGGACGACAACATGAACGGCTCGATCGAGATCACGGCACCGCTGCAGGGGACGATCGTCACGATCGACGTTGCTGTCGGGCAGCAGGTTCGGCGTGGGCAGCAGTTGATGCTGATCGAGTCGATGAAGATGCACCACGCCATCGAGTCGTCGATGGATGGTGCCATCGAGGCCCTCGTCGCCCACGTTGGCGACACCGTGATGGAGCACGCGGTCGTCGCCCGAGTTGCGCCCGGTCAGGTCACCATTGCCGCGGCGGCGGAGGTAAGGGTCGAGGACCCGGCGCACATTCGTGCCGACCTCGCCGAAGTGGTCGCTCGTCACGACATCGGTCTCGACGCGGCGAGACCCGATGCTGTGGAGCGCCGCCGCAGGGTTGGCCGACGGACCGCACGTGAGAACGTCGCCGACCTCGTCGATGAAGGTTCGTTCGTGGAGTACGGCCCGGTCGTGATCGCGCCGCAGCGGCGGCGCCGGCCGCTCGAGGACCTGATCGCGCGCACACCCGCCGACGGAATGATCGGCGGGCTCGGCAAGGTCAACGGTCGGTCCATTGTCGCCATGTCGTACGACTACACGGTGCTGGCAGGAACGCAGGGCGGCCAGAACCACCGCAAGAAGGACCGTCTGTTCGAGCTCGCCGAATCACTCCGGCTGCCGGTCGTGTTCTTCACCGAGGGCGGCGGTGGTCGGCCCGGCGACACCGACATGATGGGCGTCAGCGGGCTGGACTGTCTGGCGTTCCTGTACTTCGCCGAACTCAGTGGGCTGGTGCCGATCGTCGGAATTGCCGCTGGATATTGCTTTGCCGGCAACGCCGCCATTCTTGGCTGCTGTGACGTGGTCATCGCCACCACCGACAGCAACATCGGGATGGGCGGGCCGGCCATGATCGAGGGTGGCGGACTCGGGGTTTTCGACCCACACGAAATCGGCTCCATCGAGGTGCAGTCAGCCAATGGCGTGGTCGACATCGTCGTTCCTGACGAAGCTGCGGCGGTGGTGGCAGCGAAGCAGTATCTCGGCTACTTCCAGGGCGCGTCGACGAACTGGACGTGCGCCGACCAACGCGAACTGCGCCACGTCATCCCCGAGGACCGCAAGCGTGGCTACGACGTGCACGCGGTGATCAACGGACTGTTCGACACCGGCAGCGTGTTGGAACTGCGTCGCGACTTCGGGCCGGGCATGGTCACTGCGTTTGCACGCGTGGAGGGTCGCGCCGTCGGCGTCGTTGCCAACAACCCGGGCCACCTCGCCGGCGCGATCGACAGCGATGGCTCCGACAAGGCGGCGCGCTTCCTGCAGCTGTGCGATGCGTTCGACATCCCCCTCGTCACACTCGTCGACACACCGGGGATGATGGTCGGCCCCGACATCGAGAAGAGGGCACTCGTTCGCCACTGCAGTCGCCTGTTCGTCACCGGCGCCAACATCACCGTGCCGCTGATCAGTGTCGTCCTGCGCAAGAGCTACGGCCTGGGTGCCCAGGCGATGATGGGTGGCAGCACCAAGGCCCCGCACGCCACCATCGCCTGGCCCACCGGCGAGTTCGGCGGCATGGGTCTGGAGGGTGCGGTGCGCCTCGGCTACTCTAAGGAACTGGCTGCCATCGAGGACCTCGACGAACGCGAGCGCACATTCCAGGGCATGGTCGACCGGATGTACGAAGTCGGCAAGGCGGTCAACGTCGCCAGCCACTTCGAGATCGATGATGTCATCGACCCGGCCGAGACGCGCCGCTGGATCAGCGCGATCCTGGAGGCCGCACCGCCGCCCCAACGCCGTGACGGCAAGAAGCGGCCCAACATCGACACCTGGTAGCCGTGCCCTGCTAGAACGGCAGCCATGCGTATCGACGAAGTAGAACTCCGGATCGTCCAACTGCCATACATCTCACCGTTTCGCACGTCGTTCGGCGAGGAGGTCGGCAAGCACGCGCTCATCGTGACGGTCCGTTCCGAGGGTGTCGAGGGCTATGGCGAGGGTGTCATGGACCCCTTCCCGCATTATCGCGAGGAGTGCATTCCCGGCGCGCTACACCTGTTGCGCAACGCGTTCGCCCCTGAGCTCATGTCGAAGGACGTCGGCCACCCGTCAGAGGTCACGGCTCGCTGGGTGGAATGGCGGGGCAACCCGATGGCCAAGACTGCACTCGAGTTGGCCGTATGGGACTGCTACGCGCGACAGCAGAACGTGCCGCTGCGCACGCTGCTGGGCGGCGAGCGCACCGAGATTCCCGTCGGTGCCAGCCTGGGTATGAACCCGATTCCACAGACGGTGGAGAGCGTTCGCCGCCACGTGGCCCAGGGTTACAAGCGAGTCAAGCTCAAGATCGAGCCCGGGTGGGACGTCGACATGCTGGCCGCCGTCCGCTCCGAGTTCCCCGACATCGAGCTGACCGTCGATGCCAACTCGGCATACACGTTGGACATGATGGACCTGCTGAATCAGATCGATGATTTCGGCCTGCACTACATCGAGCAGCCGCTGCACTGGGACGACATGGTCGACCACGCCCACCTGGCCACGCTGCTGAAAACCGAGCTGTGCCTGGACGAGACGCTGACCTCGCCGGCTCGTGTGAAGGCGGCGCTCGACCTGAAGGCGTGCACCGTGGTCAACGTGAAGGTCGGCCGTGTCGGCGGCCTGCAGAGCGTGCGCGAGATCCACGACCTGTGCGTCGCACGCGACGTACCGATGTGGTGCGGTGGCATGTTGGAGACCGGCATCGGTCGCGCCCACAACATCCACCTCGCCACCATGCCCGGCTTCGTGTTCCCCGGCGACACCGCCTCGGCGAGCCGCACGTACGGCCGCGACATCACCGAGCAGCAGCTGGAAGCCACCGACGGGGTCATGCCTGTGCCCGAGGGGGCAGGCATCGGTGTCACCCTCGACCGCGCCTTCATGGATCAGGTGACCGACAGCGTCGAGGTCGTCACGCGGTGAGTGTCGAGTTTCGCGTGTTGCACGGTGCCGACGAACTGGCCTTGCTGCCCGAGTTCGAGGAGAAGATCTGGGGCGGTGACGACGAGCGGGTCTCGGTCAACATGCTGGTGGCATGCATCGAGGAAGGTGGTATGGCCATCGGAGCGTTCGAGGGCGAGCGCATCGTCGGGTCGGTGTTCGGCTTCCGCACGTTCGACGCCCGCGTGCTGCACTCGCACTACATGGCTGTGGATGCAGACTTTCGCCGTACCGGCCTGGGCGAGCAGCTAAAGCGGCGGCAAGCCGACTGGTGCCTCGACAACCAGGTGACCGCCATGCGCTGGACGTTCGACCCGCTGCAGCTCACCAACGCACATCTCAACCTCAACAAGCTGGGTGCGCTCGGCGTGAAGTACCACGTCAACCACTACGGCACATTGGGCGGTATCAACGGTTCGTTACCCAGCGACCGGGTCACGGTGCAGTGGGAGCTCGACCGACCGCGGCAGTTGTTCAGTGAATCGTTCGTGCTCGATGTGCCGGTCGCCTCTCCAGAGGAGATTGCGGCCAGCGCGCCCGAAGCGCTGCATGCTCGCATCGCCGTGCGCGACGCGATGGCACCGCTCCTGGCCGAGGGCTGGAAGGTGTCGGCAGTCGACCGCGAGGCCCGCACCTACACGCTGTCGCGCTAGTCCAGCGGGAGGGCGACCTCGGAGGCGAGGTCGGGGAAGACCTTCGCGACCTTGGCGCTCAGCCACGTGCCGTACACACCGCTGATGTCGCGCAGGTTGGCCTTGTCCCAGCGTGCCTGCTGGTCCAGTGGCACATCCCACTCGTCAGCGAACTCAATGGGTTCGACGGTCGCGTGCCAGCCGGGGTCGAGGAAGAACGGCAGCGAGTAGCGGTCTGCGCCGGCGTGGTTGCGCACTCGATGTGGGTTGCTGCGATAACGGCCGCCGGTGAGACGATCGAGCATGTCGCCGAGGTTGCAGATGATCAGGTCGGCATCCGCGGGAGCGTCGATCCATTCGCCGTACGAATTGACCTGCAGGCCGGGCGTGCCGTCCGTGGCGAGCAGCGTCAGCAGCCCATAGTCGGTGTGCTCGCCCACGCCCCACCCAACGGTGTCACCCACTGGCTGCGGCGGGTAGCGGAAGATGCGAAACAGCGGAGTCGGTTCAGCAGTGAGCCCTGAGCGGAAGTGGTCGCGAGCAAGCTCCAGGCCCTGTGCCATCAACCCCAACAACTGTTGGCCCAGCGCCTCCATGGCCGTCATCCATTCGGTGACGGCCGGCTGCAGCGCAGTCGGTCGAGCCGGCCACAGATTCGGGCCATGCAGCGGCCGCGGGTCAGGTGGCAGTTCCGCACCGAAGTAGTAGCCCTCCTTGCCGTCAGGCACACCGGACGTCAGCTCGCCGCCCAGCGGGAACCAGCCACGCCACGCGGTTCCACCGACTGCCATCGACACCCGTTCCTTCTCGTGATTCGGAAGTGCGAAGAACTCGGTGGCCAGAGCGATAAGTCGGTCGCGTCGCTGGGCGAGTTCGGCCCCGATCGGCACGGCGAAGAACCCGACAGCACGACAGGCCGCGTCGATGCGAGCTGCGGCATCAGGGGCCGACGGGTCGACGATCGGCAGCGTCGTGAGCGGCGATGGCTTCATTGTCGGCCAGCGTAGGTGGCAGACTCTGCGACCGTGACCACCATGCAACTCGTCGTGGTGGCCATTGCCATCTTCGTTGCGTCATCCACGCAGGTCATCGCCGGCTTCGGTTTCGGTCTGCTGTCGATGCCGATCATGACGCTCGCAATACCTGTCGAGCAGGCAGTCGTGGTGAGCACACTGCTGAGCATGGCGTCAACTCTCTGGATGGGCTGGCACCTGCGTGCGGACATCGATCGGCCCATCGCCAAACGCATCACGCTCGCCGCGCTCGTGGGAATGCCGCTGGGGCTCTGGATCCTCAATGTGGTAAGTGATCGGGCGCTGCGGCTGACGCTGGGGGTGTCGGTGCTGATTGCGACGGTGTTGCTCGTGCGTCGGATCAACCTCGCCCATGTCGGTCCGCGACTCGATATAGCTCTTGGTTTTGTCTCCGGAGTGTTGAACACGTCGCTGTCGACCAATGGGCCGCCGCTGGTGTTCGGCCTGCAGGCGAGGCAGATGAAGCCGGATCAGTTCCGAGCGACGCTGTCGGCGGTCTTCGCGATGAGCAGCATTGTTGCCCTCTCCCTGTTCATCACCGCCGGCAAGGTGACCGGCGACGGGCTGCATGCTGTGCTGGTCGCGTTCCCCGCGTGGTTGTTGGGGCAGGGGCTGGGCTGGCCCATTCGCCGCCACTTCCACGGCGAACGTTTCCGAGCAACCGTGTTGATCCTGCTCTTCATCGCGGGCACGACGGCGATCGTCTTCGCCCTTGCGTGACAAGCTGCACGCTGTGACGAACGGCCCCGAACAACCCCGCAACGCAGTCGTGGTGATGCTTGACTCGCTCAACCGGCACATGCTCGGCAGCTACGGCGGCGCCGAGTTCGCCACGCCCAACCTGGACGGGTTCACCGCCCAGCGCGCCACCCGGTTCACCCGTCACGTCACTGGTTCGCTGCCGTGCATGCCGGCACGGCACGACATCCTGTGCGGCTCACTCGACTTCCTGTGGCGGCCATGGGGTTCCATCGAGCTGTGGGAGCAACCCATCACCGCTGATCTGCGTCATCAGGGCGTAACGACGATGCTGGTCACCGACCACCCGCACCTCTTCGAGACAGGCGGCGAGAACTATCACACCGACTTCGGCGGATGGGACTACGTGCGCGGCCACGAGGGCGACCCGTGGAAGACGTGGCTGGACCCATCGTGGCTGGGTGTACCCGCGCCGCCGGCCGCCAAGGGCGACTGGTTCTTGAAGCGACGTTTCGGCGAGCGTGCACCAGACATCGACCGGGCGTACGACACGACACGCACGCACTTCCGAGCCGAGACCGACTATCCGGGCCCGCGCACGATGACTGCGGCAGCCGACTGGTTGGGCCAGGCAGCACGATCGGGAACCGACGGTCGGTGGATGCTCTTCGTCGACGAGTTTGACCCGCATGAACCGTTCGACACGCCGGCCCCGTGGCAAGGGATGTACGAAGCCGAACCTTGGCAGGGCGACCGGTTGATCTGGCCGCCGTACGCCGTAGGGGGTCGTAGCGGCGGCCATCTCACCGACGCAGAGGCGCACCACATCCGTGCCAACTACGGCTCCAAGTTGGCGATGATCGACCACTGGTTCGGGCGCATCATCGACCAGTTCGACACACACCAACTTTGGGACGACACGGCTCTCATCGTCTGTACCGACCACGGCCACTACCTGGGCGAGGAGCGAACGCTCAACGGGCAACTGCACGACGTGTGGGGCAAGCCGATGGTGCCTCAGTTCGAGCCGCTGGGGCACATTCCGCTGATGATTCATTGGCCGGGTGTGGCCGGCGGGGGAGTGTGCGACGCGCTCACCACTTCCGTCGACCTGCACGCCACGCTGGCCGAAGTGTTCGACGTGTCCCCGCAGCACCGCACGCACGGCCAGTCGCTGGCACCGCTGTTGCGTGGCGAAGCAACGTCTATTCGCGACTACGCGGTCGGCGGCGTCTTCGGCAACTGGGTGCAGGTCACCGATGGGCGGATGAAGTACGCCCGCGCACCGCAGGACGACAACTTTCCGCTCTCGATGTGGAGCAATCGCTGGAGCACGATGCCGGTGCACGTGAAGGGTCTCACCGAGCTTCCCAAGCCTGACGAGCGAGCGTGGCTGGACCGCATGCCGGGCAGCGAGGTGCCGGTGATCCGCCAGCCGTTCGGCGCCGGTGACGCGCTGCCCTTCTGGGTCAGTGGTGGCGCCAACGTGGGCCAGCACCATCTTTACGACGTGTCTGTCGACCCCGACGAGCGCGAGAATCGTGTCGGCGAAGCCGTCGAAGGCACGATGCAGGAGCTACTGCGCACCGCGCTGCACGATCTGGTTGCGCCTGTCGAGCAACTCGAGCGCCTCGGCCTCGGGCGTCCCTGACCTGCATCCGAGTGGGTACTCACACCCCGGGGTGCGAGTACCCACTCCGATGAACACGTTGCACTCGCACTGGTGGCGTGGCACTCGCACTGACGGCGTGGCACTCGGGCCGGGGGTGACGGGGGTCAGTGGCCGAACATGGTCAGCCACTGGTCCTTGTTCTTCGGCCGGTAGACGTAGTTGCTGTCGCGAATCTCGTCGATGGTGGCACTTGACGGCTGCGAATAGCGATGGCCGGGGAAGACGACCGTGCCCTCGGGCATTGCGCCCAGCGTCTGCAGGCTGTCGTACATCGCGGCCGGGTCGCTGCCTGGAAAGTCGGTGCGACCGCAACCGTCGAGGAACAGCGTGTCGCCACTGATCAGCCTCCCGTCGACGTGGAAGCACTGGCTGCCGGGTGTGTGCCCGGGCGTATGTACGAGCGTGATCGCGATGTCGCCGACCTGCACCACATCGCCACCGTCATGCTCTACCAGCTGATCGGCAGTGAGGCCGCTGGTACGCATCACCCACGGTGTCTCGTCGCGCTGCACATGCACGGGGCAACTGCAACGTTCGAGCAACGTGGCCACACCCTCGACATGGTGGCCACCCAGCGAGCCGCCGATGTGGTCGGGGTGGAAGTGCGTGGCGAGCACGCCGGTGACCTTCATGCCGTCGGCCTCGACGATGTCCAGCAGTTCGTTGACGGCGTAGGCGGGGTCGATGAGGACGCACTCGCTGGTGGCGCGGTCGCCGATCGCATAGACGAAGTTGACCATCTGCTGCGCGACCGGATCGTTGGCGGCGAAGTCGCGACCCGAGAGCAGCTGACGGAAGTAGAAGCGGTCGGAACTCATCCGGCCACGTTACGCGCCGTGAGGCATTGCCGTACGCTAGCGACGATGTCCGCCAGCCTCCGCTATGGCGTGATCGGTACCGGCATGATGGGCGTGGAGCACATCAACAACCTTCTCCACCTGGCCGGTGCCACCGTCACGGCCATCTCCGACCCCAACGCGCAGAGCCGTGACTGGGCGCAGCTGGCCGTTGGGTTGGACGCGCCGCTGCAGCGCTTCGAGCACCACGCTGAGCTGCTCGCGTCGGGGTTGTGCGACGTGGTGGTCATTGCGTCCCCGAACCATACGCATCACGATGTGCTCCTCGACGCGCTGCGCACTCCTCACCACGTGCTGGTGGAGAAGCCGCTGTGCACCACCGTGGCTGATTGCTACGACGCGATCGACGTCGCTGCCGATGAGGCCCGCCGGTGGCCGCAGCGGGTGGTGTGGATGGGGCTCGAGTATCGCTACATGCCTCCGAATCAGGCTGTGGTCGACGAGGTGCGCAGCGGCAGCATCGGGACGGTGCGAATGATCGCCATTCGTGAGCACCGCTTCCCCTTCCTGCGCAAGGTGGACAACTGGAACCGATTCACGCGCAACACCGGCGGCACGCTGGTGGAGAAGTGCTGCCACTTCTTCGATCTGATGAACCTGCTGGTCGGGTCACCGCCCGTGCGAGTGATGGCCAGTGGCGGACAGGACGTGAATCACCTCGACGAGCGGTACGACGGCGAACAGCCTGACATCCTCGACAATGCCTTCGTGATCGTCGAGTACGCAGGCGGTCAGCGTGCCACGCTGGACCTGTGCATGTTCGCCGAAGCAAGCAAGAACGAGCAGGAGATCAGCGTGGTCGGCGACGAGGGCAAGGTGGAGGCGTTGGTGACCGAGGGCATCGTGCGCGTGGGCCGACGAGCTGATGGCCTCGGCCAAGTCAGCGAGCGCACGGTGAGCGATGACAACGTGCGTCATCAAGGTCTCCATCACGGTGCCTCCTACCTCGAGCACGTCGCGTTGATGAAGGCGATACACGCCGGGTCGCCTGCCGCTGTCACGCTGCACGATGGTCTGCTGTCGGTGGCGGTGGGCCAGGCCGCCCACCGCTCGATCGACGAAGGACGTGCAGTCATGATCCAGGAGGTCCTTGCCCGATGAGCGAACAATTGCACACCCTGATTGCCGGCGAACGGGTGGTCTTCGGCGGCAACCAGGTGACGACGATCCCCGAGGAACTGGCGGCTGCGTTTCGCCTCGGTGATCGACTGGTCGTCGTCCATGAAACCGGTGACCTGTTGCACATTGCGCAGGCAGAACACGCCATTGCCGGCTCGGCGGTGAGTGCCGCGGTTGAAGCGTTCGCCGCGCTGGCACACTCCACCGACGAGCAGATCAGCGAGTTCTACGAGCGCTTTGCGGCTCGGTTGGAGGACGACGAATCGTTCGCGCCGATCGCTGAAGCCAACGCCGCCGACGTGGAGCGCGCTGCCGCCAGAGGTAGGGCGACGGGACGGCTGACGCTGTCCTCAGGAATGCGTTGCGACATGGTCGCGGGCGTTCGGACGTGGCGCGACATCGACACTCGTCGCAGTCAGCAGGTCGCGGTGACACAGCATGCGCAGTGGACCGTCGAGCAGTGGCGCGACCCGCTCGGCGTTGTCGGGTTCGTGTTCGAGGGGCGCCCCAATGTCTTTGCCGATGCCACGGGCGTGCTGCGCACCGGGAACACCGTCGTGTTCCGCATCGGCAGCGACGCGCTGGGCACTGCACGCGCAATCATGCGATCAGCCGTCCAACCGGCGCTGTCTGCCGCGGGCCTGCCCGCGGGTTCTGTGCAACTCGTCGACAGCGCGGCGCACGCAGCCGGCTGGGCGCTCTTCGCGGACCAGCGGCTGTCGCTCGCTGTTGCTCGCGGCTCGGGTACCGCTGTCGCCCAACTCGGCGCCGTCGCTCGGCAGCACGGCGTACCCGTCAGCCTGCACGGCACGGGTGGCGCCTGGATGGTTGCAGCCGACAGTGCTGATGCAGAAGAGTTCGCACTGGCGGTGCAGCACTCACTGGACCGCAAAGTGTGCAACACCCTGAACGTGTGTTGCATCGTGCGCACCCGTGAGCACGATCTGCTGCCCGCCTTTCGCGCTGCGGTCGCGGCCGCGGCGAGCGCACGGGGGGTGCAGGCGATCATCCACGATCTGGTTCCCGAGAGCCCGCGTCTGGCGCACGAGTGGGAGTGGGACGGCGTCCCCGAGGTCGCCGTGATGCTTGTCGACGACATCGATCAGGCCGTGCAGCAGTTCAACCAGTACAGCCCGCACTTCGTTGCGTCGTTGATCAGTTCCGACGCCGAGGACCATGAGGCTTTCTACCGCAGCGTCGATGCCCCCTTCGTCGGTGACGGTTTCACCCGCTGGGTCGACGGCCAGTTCGCCCTGCTGCAGCCCGAACTGGGCCTTTCCAATTGGCAGGCGGGTCGCCTCTTCGGTCGTGGAGGAGTGCTCTCCGGCGATTCGGTGTTCACGATTCGGCTTCGAGCGTCGATCGCCGACCCGCATCTTCACCGCTGACAGGACTGCGTGAGCGGGCGTCGGTACAGTGCCCGCGTGAATTGTCGGACACTCGCACTCGCCCTTGCGCTGGTGCTTGCCGGCTGCGCGTCGGCACCCGGCGTCAGGGTCACAAGTGCGGATACCGTTCGCGATTCCGTCGTGACGCCGATCGTCCCCGCGACCGAAGGTGACGGAGTCGGCGACGTGCTGTTCGCGAACCTCGGCAACCCGGGTATCGATGTGACGCACTACGACGTCGACATCGCCTACGACAGTTCGACCGACGTGGTGGCGGGCACGGTGGGCATGGATCTCACGCTGACCGAAGATCGGACCTCCTTCACACTGGACTCGGCGGGGCCGGTCGTCAACGCAGTCACCATCAACACGGTGGACGCCGAGTTCGACAACGATGAACCAGAGCTTCGGATCACCCTGCCGCAGCAGGGTCACGCCGGCGATCACCTGCGCGTGGAGGTTGCGTACAGGGTGGAGACCGGCCCGGTGGGCTCGGCAGTCGGCCTCGACAGCGGTTGGTTCAATACCGATGGGGGCTCGTACGTCCTCAATGAGCCTGACGCGGCACGGACCTGGCTGCCGTGCAACGACCACCCCAGCGACAAGGCCACCTACACGTTCACCATCGAGGTCCCTTCGAACGTGACCGCAGTTGCCAACGGATCGTTGAAGGACCACAGGAGCAAGGGCGACTCCACTGTCTGGGTGTGGCAGGAGGATCGGCCAATGGCCACGTACCTCGTGCAGTTGCTCACCGGCGACTATCAGATCATCGAGTCCGACGGACCCGGTGGTCTACCCCTGGTGAGTGTCGTGCTACGCGACGACCTGACGACGATGCAACCATTCATCGACGAGACGCCCAAGATGATCGAGTTCTTCCAGACCTACTTCGGCGCGTATCCGCTCGACCGGTACGGCATCGCCATCACCGACAGCTTCAGTGGGCTGGCGATGGAGACCCAGGAGCGTTCGCTGTTCAGCCGCGACGACTTCGCGGGCGGACGACTCGGTGGGATGCAACAGCAATTGTTGTCACATGAGCTGGCACATCAGTGGTTCGGTGACGCCGTCTCGCCGGCGAGATGGAAGGACATCTGGCTCAACGAATCCTTCGCCACGTACGGGGAGTGGATGTGGTCGGACCACATCGGTGGTGGTGACCTCGACACCACGGCCCGCGATGAACTGCGCTTCCGTTCACCCGGCAGTTCCGCTGATCCAGCGGTGGGTGATCTGTTCGGTGGCAACAGTTATGGCGGTGGGGCAGTTGTGCTCCATGCCCTGCGACTGACCATCGGCGACGAAGCATTTTTCGAGCTGCTCACCCGTTGGGTCGCGGAGAACAACGGTGAATCGCGAACGACCGACGACTTCATCGCGCTCGCTGCCCACGTGGCGGGCAAGCCTCTCACCGGCTTCTTCGACGAGTGGTTGTTCGCCGCTGTGCCACCGACGCACTTCCCAGCCTGACTAGTGGCCGAGAAGGCGATCCATGATGGCTTCGCGCCACTTCGAGGAGGTGCCCTTGCGATCCTCGTGGCGGTCCGCGCCGACTGGTAGCACCGTCGTGGCGTTGATGCCGATGAAACGCAGCGGTTCCGGCTCCCACTTGCGTGAACGGTGTCCGACCCAGGGCAGGGTGGTCAGCTCACTGGGCTCGCCGGTGATCAGGTCAGCGAGTGTGCGACCCGCCAGGTTGGTGGTTCCCACTCCGTCGCCCACGTAGCCGCCTGCCGAGGCAAGTCCTGTGGACTGGTCGAATGACGTATGGCACCACCAGTCGCGTGCGGCACCCACGGCGCCGCCCCAGCGGTGCGTGATGGCTGCATCACCGATTGCAGGGAAGAGCTCGCGCAGCGTGTTGTGGATCATGCCGTGCACCCGCTCATCGCGGTCGTACTCGGGCTTCATCGTGCTGCCCCAGTGGTACCAGGCGCCACGACCGCCGAACGCGAAGCGATTGTCGGCCGTGCGTTGCCCGTAGATGATCATGTGGCGGCCGTCGTTGAACGTCGCCCGATCGTGCAGACCGACTGACGCCCAGAAGTCGTCGGGTAGCGGTTCGGTCGCAATCATCAGCGTGTAGATCGGCGCCACCGTGCGGCCCTCGCCGGCCAACGATGGCGTGAAGGCCTCGGTGGCTCGTACCACCACGTCGGCGGTGACCGTGCCCAGGTGTGTTCGCACCGTGTGGGGTGTGATCTCCACCACTGGGGTGTGCTCGTAGATGGTCGCGCCGAGGCCTTCCACCGCGCGTCCCAGCCCCCGTGCCAGGCGCGCCGGGTGAATTGCGGCGCAGTGCGGTGTGAACCCACCGCCGAGCACCTTCGTCGCGTTCAAACGATGCGTTGCTTCTGACTGTGAGAGTTCGCGATAGTCGTCGTCGGTGAACCCGTACGAGTGCATGTGCACGACGAGTTCGCGCTCGCGCTGTAGCTGCATGGGATTGCGTGACAGGTTGATGTAGCCGCCGTGCGCGAAGTGGCAGTCGATGCCTTCGGTCTCGACCACACGGGCAACTTCGGTCACCGTCTCGTGCATCGCCGTCTGCAGGCGAGACGCCTCTGAGCGCGAACTCTGCTTGGCGATTGCATCGAGCCCCATCGGCAACAGCGCCGAGCACCAGCCGCCATTTCGGCCGCTGGCTCCGAAGCCCACCACCTGCGCCTCGAGAATGGCGACGCGCAGCGTGGGGTCGCGCTGCAGAAGATAGTAGGCGGTCCACAAGCCGGTGTAGCCGGCGCCGACGATTGCGACGTCCACTTGCAGATCACTGCCCAATGCTGGTCGCCCCGGCCCCCAATCCTCTGCGGACATCGTTGAGTGCCACAGGGAGAGGTTCGACAGTTCGTGCATACCGCCAGCTTATGAAGCTGGAGAGGGCGAGAGCAGCCGGTTGTCGATCAGACGAACCTCGCCGAACCACACCGCCATGACCGCGACCGCGGTGTTGTCGACGGACGTGAGCGGCTGCAGGGTGTCGGGGTGCACGATCTGCAGGTGCTCGAAGCGAGCCAGTGGTTCTGCCTCGACCACTGCGCGGCCCAGCTCGACCAGCTCAGCCACGTCCGCAACACCTCTGCTGAGCGCGTCGGCCACCGCCTGCAGCGAATGCGACACACAGACGGCTGCCGCTCGTTGGCTGGGGGAGAGTCGGCGGTTACGGCTCGACATGGCCACCCCATCCGGCTCGCGAACTGTGGGCATGCCGACGATGTCGATGTCCATGTCGAGATCGGTCGTCATGCGTCGAATGATGGCGAGTTGCTGGAAGTCCTTCTGACCGAAGACGGCGACGTGAGGACGCGCAGCCCCGAAAAGTTTTGCCACCACGGTGGTGACACCGAGGAAGTGGCCTGGCCGCTGAGCACCCTCCAGCACGTCAGCCAGTGGCCCGGGGCTCACATGCGTCTCGAAGCCGAGCGGATACATCGCGGAGGCGCGGGGTGCATACACCGCGTCGACTCCATGGGCGGCGCAGAGTGCCAGGTCATCATCAATCGGACGCGGATACGCGTCGAAATCGTCGCTGCGGTTGAACTGCAGCGGGTTGACGAAGACGCTGACCACCACGACATCCGCATGGCGGCGAGCCTCATCGACCAGTGCCAGGTGACCCGCGTGCAACGCCCCCATCGTCGGAACCAGTGCGACCCGTCGCCCGGCGAGGCGGTGGGCGTCGCTCCACGCGCTGAGAGGAGCCGGTGCGTCGAACAGCGCTACGGCAGACATCGCAGCCGTCAGTGAAAACTATGAGCGTCGTCGGGCCACGAACCGTCGCGGACCTCTTCGATGAAGGCTTGCGTCGCACGGATCGCGTCGTTGCGCAGGTCGGCGTAGTGCTTGGTGAACTTCAGGCTCAGCTCGCTGAGCCCCAGCACGTCATGCAGCACCAGGACCTGACCGTCGCAGTCCGGGCCGGCGCCGATGCCGATGGTGGGGATGGAGAGCTTCTGGGTGATCTCCTTGGCGAGGTCGCGCGGAATGCCCTCGAGGACGATGGCGAATGCACCGGCCTGCTCGACGGCGTGAGCGTCTTCCAACAACCGCTCGCGGCCGCCGGCCTCGAAGCCGGTGACCTTCCCCTGCACCTTGTGACCACCCATACGGTGGTAACTCTGCGGCGTGAGGCCGATGTGCCCGACCACGGGCATGTCAACACGAGTGATGGCCTCGATGGTCTCGGCCATCACGACGCCACCCTCCAGCTTCACGCACTCGGCACCCTCCTTCATCAGGCGGATGCTGCTCTCCACGGCCTGCTGCGGGCTGACCTGGTAGCTCCCGAACGGAAGGTCGCCAACGATGAGTGCTTTGGGTTGCGAGCGAGCGACCAGGCGGACGTGGTACGCCATCTCGTCGAGTTCGACGGGAATGGTGTTGGCGGTGCCCTGCACGACCATGCCCACGCTGTCGCCGACAAGGATCATGTCGACTCCCGCCAGATCGACGAGGCGAGCGAACGTGGCGTCGTAGGCCGTGATCATCGTGATTCGCTCGCCCAGTGCTTTCATGCGTGGGAGATCGGGGACCGAGATTTTCCGTCGATCCGGCGTCGAGCTGGTCATGAAGCTTGTGGCCTCCTTCGACCGGGGCGCCAATCACCCCGACACACGGTGAAACCTAGCCAATCTGGCGCATGTTCCGAAAGCGGGCACCCGTGCAGGTGCCTGCTGTCACGCGCCAGCGGCGAATGCCGACGGGCACAGATCGCGATACGCCGGAGCGTCGACGTTGCCGACGGCCTGCACGATTGCATTGGTACACGCCGCAGCAAAGCATTCGGCGCCCGCTTCGAGGACGGCGTTGAGCCAACGAATGCGGGCACGAGAGGGCGGTTCGCCGTCGACGGAAGCATCGAGCATCGAGCCGAGTTCGTCTCGCCCGGTTGCGACACCGAAGATCGAGTCGCCGTCGAGCATCGAGTGCACTGGACGGATGGCTCGCGCCAGTCCATCGTGCGCGACCGAAGCCAGCTTGTTGCATTCAGCTTTGGACAGCGCCGCCGTTGTGGCGACCACACCGATGGTCGTGTTGAGCGGAGGCGTCGCCGACTCGAGGTGCGCACGGAGCGTGCGCCGGTCGGATGCCGACGGCGACCGCAGACGTGTGGACCAGGGCATCCAGGGCAGGCCGGTTTCAGGATCGATGACGGTGCCCGCAGAGTTGACAACGGCCAACGCCGACACGATGACGCCGTTGGGCAGCACGGTGCTGGCGGTGCCGACGCCGCCCTGCAGCCCGCGGGCGCGGGCGCCGGCACCTGCCCCGATTGCCCCGTTGGCGAACGGGCGGGTGCGCGCCGCCGCGGCTGCACGGCGACCGAACGATTCATCAGGCCGATTGCCGAAGTTGCCGCCGCGCCCGAGATCGAAGATGACGGCGGCTGGAACGATTGGCACCACATGGGCGGCAGCGAGACCGACCTTGAAACCGACGCCGCGTTCCTCGAGAAATGCCATCACCCCATGAGCTGCAGCCAGACCGTAGGCGCTGCCGCCGGTCAAGCACAGTGCGTGCACCGTCTGCATGGTGGCCGTTGGGTGCAACAGATCGGTCTCGCGTGTGCCAGGCCCTCCGCCTCGTACGTCGACTCCGCCCACAGCATTGTCGGGAAGCAACACGACGGTCGTCCCGGTTCGCCACCCTCGCCCTACTCGTTGTGCATGGCCCACGCGTACGCCGGGGACGTCGGTGAGGCATCCGCCGCCGCTACGCAGCGGGTTGCTCATGCGTGCATGGTGGACGGCATGACCAGTTCATCGCCGCCACCCGGAGGACCGGTGAGGGTACGCCAGACGCCCACGCCGACGATGTACAGCGGGCAGGCAATCAGAAGGATGCTGCCGATCAGATTGCCGTCGGTGCGTGCGACATGGATTCGCACGTCGCTGGGGAGATCGGCAGTCATCAAGAGCACGGTGGCCAGCCACACGACGGTGACGGTGATCGTGAGCGGACGGAACTTGCGAACCTGCATCGGGTGCAGGAACTTCCAGTTGGTCAGCTGTGTCAGCGCCAACAGGATGCACGCGATTGCCGTGGGCCACGGCTTCATGTTCAAGAGGAACAGCGTCGGCACGATCATGTTCCACTCGCACGGGAAGCCGTTGAAGAAGTGGTCACTTGTCATCTGGTCGGTCCGCGACATCCACAGTGCTGACATCAACATGACGAACGAAGCGATGATCGCCCCCCACGGGTTGTGCGGGAGCATGCCGAACTTCAACATGAACAACACGGGAATGACGATGCAGGTGACGAAATCGATGATGAGATCGAGGGTGTAGCCATCGATGCGAGGAACGTGGGTCTTCACTTCGTACTTGCGTGCAGCCAGGCCATCGAGACCGTCGACCACCATGGCGATTGCGAGCCACAGGATGGCGATCTTGTAGCTCCGGTCGCTGACGGCCATCAGGCCGAACATGCCGCACAGCGCGCCGAGCGCCGTGAAGGAATGAACGAACCAGCCCTTCGCGACGGGATGTCGAATGGCGGTGGTTTGTGTTGTTGTGTTGGCGCTCATGGCAGTGCCCGCGATCCTACCCGTTGCGGCCGATAGCTTCGCCCCATGCGTCATCAGCTCCGTGCCGTCGGGTATCGAATCGGAGGCGACTGGGTGCGTCGTTGCTGGGCGTTGGCCTGTCGTGCCGGTTCGATCGGCCCAGGTGATCGTGCCGGAAAGCTGTTCGGTCGCTTCGGAACGGGGAGCATCATCTGCTTCCCCCACAACACCATCTTCAACGAGCGCTACATCCACATCGGCGAGGGCACGATGATCGGCCCGCAGGTGACACTGTCGGCCGGAATGGTCCCAGGTCAGGCATGCCTTTCCGACCCGGTGGTCCGTATCGGTGACAGATGCCTGATCGGGAAGGGCAGCGGCATCGTCGGCCACTTCGGCATCGACATCGGTAACGATGTCTGGACCGGTCACCACGTCTACATCACCGACCAGAACCACGGTTACGAGGACATCACCCGACCCATCTCGCAGCAGTCGCAGCCCGAGCGGGCAGTGACGATCGGCGATGGTTCGTGGCTCGGTTTCGGGACAGTGGTCCTTCCAGGCTCCAACATCGGCAAGCACGTCACCATCGGCGCCAACTCTGTGGTCACCGGCGACATCCCGGACTACTGCGTGGCCGTGGGTTCTCCGGCGAAAGTGATTCGTCGCTACATCGAGGGTGAGGGTTGGGTGCGGGTCCCATACAGCCCGCCAGCGTGAGGGTCAGGTCTGTACGTCGCCGCCGAGCTCACCGGGAGGTGAACACTCGGGAATGTCATTGCCCTTGACCCCAGCGGTGAAATCGAGCACCACGTTGGACACCGGGCCACCACCGACGGCAGTTTCGTTGTACGGCTCGAGCTTGAGCGAGCGCAGGCCGGCGGTGTATCTGCGGCGGTCGGACAGCACGATGCGGTAGTTCTCCACGAAGAACTCGACGCGCGTGGCGTCCTTGTCGTTGTCAACGGGGATGGCGGCCAGGTCGGTGACCATTCGATCGAGGATGTCGGTGGCCTTGTCGACGATGTCGGCTCGCTGGAGCATCTGCGCATCGGTCGGTTTCGCGATGTAGCCACCGCTGGTGTCGGCGAGCGCCTCGCGCTCGGTCGACGCGGCCGCGCAGACCTCCAACGCTGCAACGCGCCAGCTCTGATCCTGAATCTGGTAGACGCCCTCGTCAGTGGCGACGAAGAAGTAGTAGGCCCACATCGCGACAACCGCCAGGAGGCACGCACTGATCGCGACCTTCGCCCAGGTTCGCAGGCGCGGGCCGGTGACTGGTTCTTGTGCGTAGGGGATTTTCACGTGGACGCCTTTGGTCGATAGCTGAGAGTGAGTTGGCCGACAGCGCCGCCGATTCCGACCACGCCGGCAATGGCAGCGCCACACCAGCCGGGGAAGTCGATGTTCAAGGCGTTGTCCAATGACCAACGCCCGCCACCGATCATCGACACCGCGAAGGCGACGACTGCAATGGAAGCGCAATATTCCCAACCCTGGTTCGGCTTGAAGATGAAGAAACCGACCTTCCAGTGGGCAACCACGATTGCCACGATCATCAAACCGATGATTCCGGCGCCGGCGAAGGGTGTGATGAGGCCAGCTGCGAACAACAGTCCGGCACCCATTTCGGTGGTGGCAGCCAGACGCGCCTGCCACAGCGGCCATTTCATGCCGATCGACCCGAACCAGCCGGTCGTCCCGGTCAGGCCGCCGGGACCGAACACCTTGTTGTAGCCGTGGTAGGCCAAGAAGAGGCCGAAGATCGCACGCAGGATTAGCAAGCCAAGGTCGAGTTGCGGCATGCGGACACGTTACGGCGTGTCCCATGGTGTGCCATATTCGCCCGCCGTTCGTCACACGTGGCTGGTAGAACAAATGGCATGGGGGAGGGAACGAAAATTTCGAATGAGCGCGGGCGCTCGCGTCAAGCGTTCCAGCTGATACGCGCCCTTGTTCGGTATCACAAGAAGACATTTTTCATTGCTGTTGGCGGCGCCGCCGTCTTTGCCGCATGCACCGTGCTGTCCGCCATGGTCGTGCAGCTCATCATCGACGATGTCATCGACCCGCGGTTCAACGAGGGCTCGGTCGCCCTCCACAAGGTTCTCCTCATCCTCGGCGCCCTCATCGTCATCGGTTTCGTTCGGGCGGCTGGGGTGGTGGTTCGGCGCACATGGGCAGGAAGAACCTCGTGGCGCGTCGCCGAGAGGATCACCACCGACGTCATCGACCGTCTCACCGAGCAGCCCGCGCCGTGGCACCGCAACCAGAGCACGGGCGATCTGATCACTCGCGCTGGTGTTGATGCCGAGGCCGCGACCGCCGTGCTCAATCCGCTGCCCTTCGCCTCCGGGGTGATCGTTCTGGTGGGCTTGTCCAGCGCGTGGATGCTGGTCACCGACCTGCCGTTGGGTCTCGCCGCTGTCGCAGTGTTTCCCGGCCTCATCGCGCTCAACACCGGCTATCAACGTCGCGTCGATCGTTTCTACAACGCGGCGCAGGACGAACTCGGCAATCTCAGCGCCGCGGTTCACGAGAGCTTCGACGGGGTCGCCGTGGTGAAGTCCTTCGGTGCCGAAGGGCGCGAGACCGACCGTCTCGCGGTCATCGCCGGTCGGTTGTTGACAGCACGGCTCGGTGCAGTTCGCCTTCGTGCCACGTTCGAGGCTCTGCTCGATGGTGTACCCACGCTCGTCAACGTCGCGCTGCTGGTGGGCGGTGCGTACCGTGTCCGGTCGGGCGACATGACGGTGGGAGAGCTGACCAGCTTCATCTACCTGTTCACCTTGCTCGTCTTTCCGCTGCGGCTCATCGGTTTCACGCTCTCGGAGGTACCGCATTCGTTGGCCGGGTGGAACCGCATCCGCGATCTCCTCGACCAGCCCGTGGTCGCCGATCCAGCGCTCACCTTGCTGCATGGTCCGGACAACAGCGTGTTGCTACACGATGTGCATTTCAGTCACGACGGTGAGCGCGATGTGCTGCGCGGCATCTCGGCAACCATCGATGCCGGCCGCACCGTTGCTGTGGTTGGCGCCACCGGCGCAGGGAAGACCACGCTGCTGCACCTGCTCGCCGGTTTGATCGCCCCCGACTCGGGCAGCATCACCGTGCCCGCCGGTGGCGCACGGTTGGTCTTCCAGGAGCCGTTCCTGCTGGCTGGTACGGTCCGCGAGAACATCACGCTGGGCGTTGATGTTCCCCCCGACGCGATCGACGGAGTGCTTGCCGTTGCCGAGGCGCAGTTCGTGCACGACCTGCCGCTGGGTCTCGACACGCAACTGGGCGAGCGAGGCGTTGGTCTTTCCGGCGGGCAGCGCCAACGACTGGCACTTGCCCGGTCCCTGGTGCGCCAGCCGTCGGTCCTGCTCCTCGACGACACCACGTCCGCTCTCGACCCCACCACTGAGGCCAAGGTTCTCTCCAATCTGCGAGCGGCACTCACCCGAACCACGGTCGTCGCCATCGCCAGCCGACCGTCCACGATTGCATTGGCGGACGACGTGCTCTACCTCGACAACGGCGAGGTCGTCGCTCACGGGAGCCACGAGGAACTGATGCGGCGGGTCCCTGCGTATCGCAAGCTGATCGAGGCCTTCGAGCACGACCGAGAGGCCATGGATGCCGATCTGCTGGCCGTGTCAGAAGTCACCGGTGTCGTCACCCCAGAAGGGCAGCGATCATGACCGAGCCGCTCAGCCGTTGGTCAGCCGTCGAGACGATTGGCCGTGGCGTCAAGGCCGCACCGGCGCTGCGCACCGGGTTCGGGCTCACGCTTGCGCTCGCGACGGTTGGCGCAGCGGGCCGTGTCGTCATTCCCATCCTCGTGCAGCAGGCCATCGATCGCGGGCTCAGGCCCGATGGCGTCAAGGTCGCCACGGTGACCACGATGGCGGCGATCGCATTCGTCGTGATCGTGCTGGCCACGTGGGCGCAGCGCACGGCGGTCGCTCGCCTGGGTCGGCGCAGTGAGGAAGCTCTCTACGGACTACGCGTGCGGTTGTTCGAGCACATCCATCGGCTCAGCATCGCCGATCACAGCGAGGAGCGAAAGGGTGCGTTGGTCGCCCGCGTCACCAGCGACGTCGAGACCCTGGCGCAGTTCTTCCAGTGGGGTGGCCTGGCGTGGCTGCTCGACGGCACGCTGATGCTGATGGTGGCGGGCGTCATGCTCGCCTACGACTGGGTGCTGGCCATCGTCGCGTTCATCGTGGCCGCACCGCTGGGATACGTGTTGCGACGAGTGCAGAGCTACCTCTCGCGAGCGTATGACGTGGCCCGCGGGCGCAACGCTGACGTGATGACGCAGATCAGTGAACTCGTGGCGGGGGCCGAGACGCTGCGTGCCTACGATGCCGGGGCGCACTTTGCTGCGCAGGTCGAACAGGCAAGCCACGAGCGGTCGAACTCGTTCATTCGCGCGAGCACGATCGGGGCATTCCTGTTTCCGTCCGGCGAAGTTTTCAGCGTGTTCACGGTGTCGGCCGTGGTCGGGGTGGGCGTCTTGCGCGGACCGGGTAGCGGGCTGACCGCAGGTGCAATGGTCGGCTTCCTCTTCCTCACGTACAAGTTCCTGGAGCCCATCGCCGAGTTCACCGAAGTGCTCGACCAGACGCAGACGGCGGTGGCTGGGTTGCGCCGCGTGCTGGGCGTGCTGGAGATACCCATCGGCCCTCCCGAGCCAGAGGTTCCGCTGATGTTGCCCGCCGGCTCACTGGCCGTCACACTCGACCGGGTTGACTTCAGCTATCGCAGTCGTGGCGATGGCGACGAACCTCCGGTGTTGCTGGGCGTCTCGGCTCACATACCTGCCGGGCAGCAGGTCGCAGTGGTGGGTGAGACCGGCTCGGGCAAGACGACGCTCGGGCGACTGATCGCTCGCCTGGCCGACCCGACAGCCGGCACCGTGCTGGTTGGCGGGGTTCCACTGACCCGGGTGGCCAACACCGATCTGCGAACGCGCCTCACCGTCGTGCCCCAGGAGCCGTTCCTGTTCGAGGGCAGCATCGCTGCCAACCTCTCGTTTGCCAAGCCGAAGCTGTCCATGGCCGACTTGGAAGCGGCGATCGACGATCTCGACCTGCGCGACTGGCTCGACACTCTGCCGGACGGCATCGAGACCGAGGTCGGCCAACGAGGTACCCAGCTCTCCGCAGGTGAGCGGCAGCTGGTCGCGTTGATCCGGGCATCGCTGATCGACCCTGCGGTATTGGTTCTCGACGAGGCCACGTCGTCTGTCGACCCCCTGACCGAAGTGCGGCTGTCACGGGCGCTGGAGAAGCTGGCGTCGGGCCGTACCACCATCGCCATTGCGCACCGGTTGTCCACCGCTGCGCGTGCCGACCGAGTGCTGGTGCTGGAGCACGGTCGGCTTGTTCAAGATGGTGCGCACAACGACCTGGTGCTCCAGGACGGCGCCTACGCTCGCATGTACGAGGCCTGGGTCACGTCGACATCGGCCATATAACTACGGCCGTGGCGCGAACGGGTTTGGCCCGCTCACGGAGTCGATGTGGCACTCGACCGCGGACGCCTTGGCGAAACCGGTTGCATGGAATGTCACGGTCGCTCCCGACGCCACCGAGCCGACGGCGATCTCGTCCGAATCCTTGACCACGTCGTTGGACCGGTAGCTCACCCGCACCGTATAACCGTGTGTCTGGGTGTCGTCATTGGTGATCGAACCGTCGAGCACGGTCACGCCGTCAGTGGTCACGCAAGTGTCGATGGTCACAGAGTGCGGTCCGGCCTCGAGGAAGGCGTTGACCTCGCGCATCACGGAGCGCGTGAACACGAATCCGGCGCAGGAGGAGCCGAGCGCTGCGACTGCGAGAACGATCCCCGCGATGGCGTACCCGCGGCCGCCGGCATGGTGGCTGCGCACACGACGAAGCGCGATGACGCCGAAGATGAAGGCGGCGATGGCGCCGCAAATGGCGATCACGAAGATGAACGGGATCCAGCCACAGAGGAAGGAGCCGAAAGCCACCCAGAAGGAGGCAATGGCAAATGTCCGCGACGGCACCTGTCGCGTCGATGGTGACGGTGCCCAACCGGGATGCACCTCACCCGCCGGTTGCGATGGCTCGAGGATGTCGACGTACCGCTGTCCGTTGACCGACACGTCCGAGGTCCACCGCTGGCCGTTGTAGTAGCGGAACTCGAAGCGGGAGGTTGGGTCAGGGTGCCAGCCTGGTGGCCATTTTGGGAGTTCCACACGGCGACGTTATCGGTACGATCATCGGTGCTATGGAACTCGTCCTTATTCGCCACGGCGAGCCCGAATGGGTTCGTGACGGGCTGAACGTTGTCAATCCGCCGCTGACCGAACGCGGTCAGATGCAGGCCGAGCGTGTCGGTGAGGAATTGGGAGGTGAGTACTTCGACGAGATCATCGTGTCGCCGCTGCTGCGTGCTCGCCAGACGGCTGCACCACTGCTGGCTGCTCTTGGCCGGGTCGAGGCCATCGAACCCTTCCTCGAAGAGATCCGCGAGCCCAACTGGCACGGAAGCCCCTTCGAGATGGCCCGCGCCGCGTACGACGAGGACCGCGAGCGGCCTGCCGAGGAGCGCTGGGGTGGGCTCAGCGGTGGTGGCGAGCCGCCGCGAGAGTTCGTCCAGCGCGTTCGCACCGGTGCGGCGGGCTATTGGGAGTCACGGGGCATGCGGCGCGTACAACACTCGCTGCCGATGTGGGATCTCGATGATGCCCCCGACCGTCGGGTTGCCGTGGTTGCCCACGCGGGCACCAACGGAGTGTTGCTGTGCCATTTGCTCGGCCTGGAGCCCGTGCCGTGGGAGTGGGATCGTTTCGTGACCCACCATGCGTCCATCACGCGGCTGTCGACGATGAAGATGCGCGACGGTTACACGTTCGCGTTGAACCGCCTCAGCGACGTCGAACACCTGCCGCGCGACGCCCGCACCCTGTGACGAGGGCGGTGTCGGTGCCTACCAGGCGCATTGCAGACGCTTGATGCCGTTGATGAAGTTGCTCTGCAGGTAGTCGGGCTCGCCGACTGTGTGGAGCGTGGGCATGCGCAGTCGGATCTCGTTGAACATGACCGAGATCTCGCGACGAGCCAGGTTGGCGCCCAGACAGAAGTGCGGCCCGCCGGCACCGAAGCCGACCTGAGCCGGCTGCAGCGGACGCAGCAGGTCGAACCTGTATGGATCTGGATAGACGGTCTGGTCGCGATTGGCCGAGTTGTACCACATCACCAGCTTCTCTCCGGCCTTGATCTCCTGGCCGCCGACCACCGTGTCCTGCGTCGCCGTGCGCCGGAAGTGGATCACAGGGGTCGAGTAGCGCACGATCTCGTCGACGGCCGTGCGATTGTTGCCCTCGAAGTCATTGAACCAGACGTCGCGCTGGTCGGGGTGGGTGGTGAGTAGGTGCATCCCGTGGCTGATGGCGTTACGGGTGGTTTCGTTGCCGGCAACGACGAGAAGGATGAAGAACGAACCGAACTCCTGGGGCGTCAGCCGCTCGCCGTCGACCGCGGCATGCATCATTATCGACGTGAGGTCGTCGCGGGCGTTGGCCAGACGATCCTCGCCGAGCGCCTGCGCGTATTGGAACATGCCCATTCCTGCCGCGAACAGGTCCTCGAAGGTTGACGTGAACTCTGGGTCGCCGGCGCCGAGAATGACGTTGGTCCAGCGCAGGACTTGCTCTTCGTCCTCGGGCGGAATGCCCATCATCTCGCAGATGATCTGCAGCGGCATCGGTGCCGCAACCTCGTGGACGAAGTCGCACTGGCGGTCCGGAAAGTCCGACAGCAGACGATCGACGACGGCGGCCGCCTTGATCTTGACGTACTCCTCCACGCGGGCGACTTCCTTGGGCGTGAAGCCCTTGGACACGATGCTGCGCAGACGGAAGTGACGCGGGTCGTCCATTGCGATCATCGACCCGAAGAACTCGGCGATCTCGATGGGCATGTCGCCGATGTTGACGCCGCGGCCGCTCGCGAACAGCTGTGGGTTGCGGCTGATGTGCCACACGTCCTCGTGGTTGACCACCGACCAATAGCCAGGCCCCCGGGGGAACTGGCCATCGATGAACTCGAACTCTTCCCAGAAGCTGACGGGCTGCTGCTCGCGTAGTGTCTTGAATGCCCCGTCGCGGTAGTCGCGGGGCATGGTCCAGAACTCGGGAGAGGACAGGTCGAAAGAACCAAGGGCTACATCGGCAGGGGTCATGAGCGGAGCGTAACGATGGGGGACGCCCCGGCGTCGGGTCGAACGGTTGTGCATAGGCTGATTGCATGCTGCAACCCGCCGAGATCCAACGCCTCCTGGTCGTGATGGCCCACCCGGACGACGTCGATTTCGGCTCCGCAGGTACCATCGCCACGCTGACCGATGCCGGCGTCGAGGTTTCGTATTGCCTGGTCACCGATGGCAATGCCGGCGGAAGCGACCGAACCGTGTCGCGCTCCGACGTGGCGGCCTTGCGTCGCGTGGAGCAGACCGCCGCGGCAGCGGTGGTTGGGGTCAGTGACCTGGTATTTCTCGGTCACCCCGACGGCCGTGTCGTGGCAGACCTCGGCTTGCGCTGCGACATCAGTCGCGTCATCCGCCAGGTCAGGCCGCAGGTCGTGCTGTGTCAGTCGCCCGAACGCAATCTCGATCGCATCTTTGCCAGCCATCCTGACCACCTTGCTGCCGGTGAGGCAGCTGTCAGTGCTGTGTACCCGGACTCACAGAACCCGTTTGCCTTCCCCGAGTTGCTCGAGGAAGGTCTCGAGCCATGGAGTGTGAACGAGATCTGGCTGTCGGCTCACCCGACCAGCACCGATTTCGTCGATGTCACCGCGCATATCGACCGCAAGTTCCAAGCGTTGCGTTGTCACGCGAGCCAATTGCCGGACCCCGACGGCATGGAGGAGCGATTCCGCACGATGATGGCCGCCAACGCGGTCACTGCCGGCTTCACCGATGGCACCTTCGTGGAGGGCTATCGACTCGTGCGGGTCAACTGACCAGGCTCGATTGCAGTGTGCTCGCGGCCGCTAGCTACGCTGACGTCGTTGTTCTGAAGCCCGAGCGCTTCAACGTCGAAGGGGAACCTCCATGACCGAAGCAGTGATTGTCGCTACCGCCCGCAGCCCTATCGGCCGTGCCAACAAGGGCTCGCTGGTCAGCATGCGTCCCGACGACATGAGTGCCCAGATCCTGCAGGCACTCCTCGCCAAGGCGCCGCAGGTGCAGGCGTCCGACATCAACGACGTGATGTGGGGCATCGGTCAGCCCGCCGGCGAGGGCGGTTTCAACATCGCTCGCGTCATCTCCAGCCTTGCCGGGCTCGACGACGTCCCAGGGGTCACCGTCAACCGCTACTGCTCGTCGAGCCTGCAGACCATCCGGATGGCCTTCCACGCGATCAAGGCCGGAGAGGGCGACTGTTTCATCGCCGGCGGCGTCGAGACTGTCAGCCGCTATGCCAGTGGCGCCAGCGACGTGGCTCCCAACCCGATCTTCAAGGGCCCAGGCGAGCGCACCAAGCTGCGTAGCCAGGGTGGCCAGGGCGCATGGACACCGCCGGTGGGTCTGCCCGACATGTACATCGCCATGGGTCAGACGGCGGAGAACGTGGTCGAGCTGGAAGGCATCAGCCGCGAAGAGCAGGATCGCTTTGGGGTGCGTAGCCAGAACCTGGCATGTGAGTTCGTCGAGAACGGCTTCTTCGAGCGTGAGATCAGCCCGCTCACGCTTGCCGACGGCACCGTTGTCAGCAAGGACGATGGCCCTCGCCCCGGAACCACCTTCGAAGGCGTCAGCCAGCTCAAGCCGGTATTCCGCCCCGACGGCACCGTGACCGCTGGCAACGCCTGCCCGCTCAACGACGGCGCTGCGGCCGTGCTCGTGATGAGCGACGCCAGGGCAAAGGCCCTCGGCCTCACTCCGCTCGCCCGAATCGTGTCCAGTGGCGTCTCGGGCCTCAACCCCGAGATCATGGGCCTCGGCCCCATCGAGGCCATTCGCAGGGCCCTGGCTCTGGCCGGCAAGACGATCGACGAGATCGACCTCGTGGAGATCAACGAAGCATTCGCCGTGCAGGTCATCGGCTCGGCGAAGCACCTCGGCATCGACCTCGACAGGCAGATCAACGTGCACGGTGGTGCCATTGCCCTCGGCCATCCCTTCGGTATGACCGGCGCTCGCATCATGACCACGCTCATCAACGGCCTGCAGTGGGAAGACAAGACCTGGGGCGTCGAGAGCATGTGCGTGGGTGGTGGCCAGGGCATGGCCATGGTCATCGAGCGTCTGTCGTAGTAACGACAGCTATCGCGGCTGCTGCGACGTGCGCAGCCCCTGGCTGGCGGCCAGCACAGCGAACAGCACCACACCGCCACCGGCAATGCCGAACATGATCTCCGAGCCGAGCTGCTCGTAGATCGTCCCGGCCGCGTAGCCGGTGAACGCACCGACCAGGAGGTTCATCGAGCCGGCGAGCCCTTGTGCCGCAGCGGCGCGCCCTGGCGGTGCACCGCTGGCAACGACGGCTTGGCTGGCAGGTGCACCGATTGCCTGAATGATTCCTTCGATTGCGCTCATCACCACGATGATCAGTGGCACTGTCACGAAGCCATAGCCGACAGTGAGGGGCACGACGAGCACCGAGGTGACGAGGCCGACCCGCAACGCACCGCGCCGGTCGGCCAGTCGGCCGCCGAACGCGGCGACGATGGCGAACGGGATGCCGAAAGCCATGAATGCGAGCCCGATCATGGCATTCGATGCGCCTCGATCGGTCATGTATCGATCGAGGACCGCATCGTAGAAGCCGACCGGCACGAAGAGAGCGACACTCAGCGCAACGCCGGCTCGAATGCGCCGAATTCGCAAGAGGTCGAATGCCAGCCCTCTGGAGGGGCCGATGGGCGGCTGTGGCATCACTCGCGGCAGCAGCATCAGGCCACCGGCCAAAGCGAAGATGCCCGCAGCCAGGAACGGCACGCGCAGCCCGAATGGGCCGACCAAAAGACCACCCAACACCGGACCGGTCACGAATCCGGCCAGTTCCACGCCGCCGAGAACGCTCAGTCGATGTGACACTCTGTTGGGCTCGATCGTCACGGCGATCGCGCGCGACGCCGGCAGGAACAGGCTGTTGGACAGGCCGACGACAGCTCGAGCGATCACGAATGCGACGAGCGATGATGACAATGCGAAAAACAGGCTGCCGATCACCGCCAGTGCCAAGCCTCCGATGAGCAATGCCTTGGAGTGACCGCGGTCAGCGAGCGGAGCGAAGAAGATCTGGCCGATGAAGCCGACCAGGAAGCCGGTGCCCGCAATCAGCCCCAGCCCGTAATTGGCAAAGTGATACCTGTCCTGCAGATCGCTCAGGAGCGAGAAGATCACGCTGTTGGCGACGCCAATACTGGCTGTAGCCAGGAGGAGGGGGTACCAGCCAGCAATCTGCCGGCTGGTCACGCTGGACCCTGTGAGTGGGCCTCTGCCCGCACCCGAATCATGTCGGACCCGGGGGGCAGGCGCACCGCTCTCAACAGGTAGTGGTCGCCGCCGGCCACCAGGTCGGCGAGGCACCAGTCGCCCGGCGCATCACACTTTCCATCGCCGATCGCATGAAGCGAGTCGACGTCGAGGCCGGCTGTTTCGGCTTCTGCGTGCCACAGCGAAACCAGCCCTCGGCGCAATTCGGGCTCATCGACCAAATCGGTGCCATGCAGCAGTAGTTCGACCGTGGTGATGGTGACGTGCTGCACCTGCGCAACGTTGACGACGTCGCCACCCAGGTCACCGTCGAGCATGACCACCACCGGACCACCCGCGCCAGCAACGCCGCCGATGAAGCCATAGCGAACCAGCGGCAAGCCGTCGTCGTCGATGCACTCATAACGAACACGGTCGCCAGGCGAAAAGATCATGATGCGACCTCGGCGAGGACGGCATCGGAGAGCGCTGGCCATAGCTGCAGTGCCTCGGGGGCCCAATCGTTGAATGGTCGGTCGGTGAGCGCGAGACATGAGATGTGTGCCCCGGGTTCCACCCACAGGAGGGTACCGGCTCCACCGAAATGCCCGAACGTGTCGCGAGAATTGTGTGTGCCGGTCCAGTGGGGCTGTTTGTCGCCGCGGACCTCTGCTCCGAGCCCCCAGGGGCAGTCGTCGTAGCGACCGACACCGGGTACCAGCCCGGCGAGGCCCGGAAACTGGACGGTGCGGAACTGAACTGCGGTCTCCATGCTGAGCAGCAGCGGGTGGAGCAACTCGTTCACGAACAGCAGTAGATCGCCAACGGTGCTGCGGGCGCCGTGCGCGGGTGAACCGACCAGCACGGTTGCAGTCATTCCCAGTGGCGACAACACGGCTTCTCGAAGGTACTGCTCGAACGGCATTTCGGCGGCGAGCGCGAGTGCTGCCGCCGCCATCTCGATACCGGTGTTGCTGTAGATACGGCGAATGCCGGGGCGGGCGATCGGCGTGCTGCCGTCGAATGCGTAGCCACCTGCGTGGGACAGCAAGTGGCGAAGCGTGCAACCGTCCTGCCCGACCTGCAGATCGAGCTGCAGCGTGCCTTCCTCGCACGCCACGAGGATGGCCCAACTCGACAACATCTTGGTGATGGATGCCAACCGGAAGCTGTGCTCTGTGGGACCGGTCGTGGAGACACCGCCGTCCGGTGCAACCACGGCCGCGGCAACGGTGCGGACCGGCCACTCGTTCACCAGTCGAAGTGCCCTCATGTCGTGCCGGCCGGGGTTCAGGCCAAGCCGGTGCTGCGCAGGACCTCGGCGACGTGGAAGGCGAGGTCGAGGCTTTGGCGGGCGTTGAGCCGAGGATCGCACACCGTCTGGTACCGGTCGTCGAGCTGACTGTCGAGGATCTTGTCGGCGCCGCCGGTGCACTCGGTGACGTTGTCGCCGGTGAGTTCGACGTGAATGCCGCCGGGCCATGTGGACTCGGCCTTGTGTGCCCGCACGAACCCGTCGATCTCGTCACAGATGTCGTCGAACTGGCGAGTCTTACGGCCGCCGACGCTGGTGATGGTGTTGCCGTGCATCGGGTCACAGGCCCAGACCACCGGGTGCCCTGCTTCGCGGACCGCACGCAGAAGTGGTCGAAGTGAATCCTCGACCTTGTCGGCGCCCATCCGGCTGATCAACGTGAGGCGGCCCGGAATACGGGCGGGGTTCAGCTTCTCGCAGAGTTCGAGTACGAAGCTGGCGTCGGTGGTCGGGCCGACCTTGCAGCCCACGGGGTTGCCGACACCACGGAGGAACTCGATGTGTGCCGACTCCAATTGACGTGTGCGCTCGCCGATCCACAACATGTGCGCCGAGCAGTCGTACCAGGCGCCGGTGAGGGAGTCTTCGCGGGTGAGTGCTTCCTCGTAGCCGAGCAGCAAGGCTTCGTGGCTGGTGTAGATATCGGTCTCGTGCAGTTGATGGTTGCCCTCGGTGTCGACCCCGCAGGCGCGCATGAAGCGCAGTGCCCGGTCGATCTCGGCGGCCAGTTGCTCGTAGCGCTGTCCCTCAGGGCTGCTGGCGACGAACTCTTGCGTCCATGCATGTACCCGACCGAGGTCGGCAAAGCCGCCCTTGGTGAATGCCCGCAACAGGTTCAGCGTCGCTGCAGACTGGTTGTAGGCCTGCACCAGCCGGTCGGGGTTCGGAATACGGGCAGCTTCGGTGGGTGCGTCGCCGTTGACGATGTGGCCGCGGAAGCTGGGCAACTGGACGTCGCCCACCTGCTCGAAGCTGCTCGAGCGGGGCTTTGCGAACTGGCCGGCGATGCGGCCGACCTTGACCACCGGCACGCCGAGTGAGTAGGTGAGCACCACGGACATCTGCAGGATGACGCGCAACTTCTCGCGGATGTTGACCGCGCTGAACTCCTCGAAACTCTCTGCACAGTCGCCGGCCTGCAGCAGGAACGCGTTACCGGCCGCGACCTGCGCCAGTGAGTTCTGCAGCGAGCGGGCCTCACCGGCGAAGACGAGCGGGGGATAGGACGAGATCTGCTTCAGTGCTCGGTCGAGGTCACCCTGGTCGGGCCACTCGGGTTGCTGCTGGGTAGGCAGTGCCTGCCATGAAGAGGGTGTCCACGCTTTCGCCACGGGGCAAGCCTAACGGGGAGGCCGCGCGCCGCCCCGTGTCAATTGCCTCGCAGCAAAAATGCAAACGCCGCGGTCGTCGACCGCGGCGTTGACACGACTGTGTGCTGATCAGACGGCGAGGATACGAACTGCGTCCTCGCGAAGGCCCGCAACTGCCCTGCTGACCAGGCGACGAGCGGCCTCAGCGGTGACGCCAAGGTTCTCGCCGACTTCGCGGAAGCTCTTGCGCTCACCGTCGAGCAGGCCGAAGCGAGCTTCAACCGCGTAGCGGGCGCGCTTGTCGAGGGTGCCGAGCAGTTCGTCGAGCAACTCGTTGTCCACCATTGCCATCACGGCATCTTCAGGAGTGCCGTCACCGTTGGCCATCAGGTCGCCGAGGGTTGCGTCGCCATCGTCGCCGATGGTCTTGTCCAGCGACACGGGCGTCGTGAGGCGATGCAGTTCGGCATTGCCGACATCGAGCGTCTCGCCATCGCCGCTGGCCTGACGCAGCGCAGCGCGCAGGCTCGCCGAACGATCGCCGGGGATGCGGATGAGGCTGGCCTTCTGGTCGAGAGCACGGCCGATGGCCTGGCGGATCCAGAAGGTGGCGTAGGTGGAGAACTTGAAGCCACGGCGCCAGTCGAACTTGTCGACAGCGTGCTCGAGGCCGAGGTTGCCCTCCTGGATGAGATCGAGAAGATCCATTCCCTGGGGGAGTGGGTAGCGGCGTGCGATGCTGACCACCAGGCGCAGGTTGGCTCGAATGAAGCGATCCTTGGCTTCAGCGGCCTTGGCCACAGAGGCCTTGAGCGCTGCGCCCTTCTCGCCGGTCTCGAGGCGGTCGGCCGCTTCGCGACCCGCCTCGATCACGCGGGAGAGCTCGCGCTCTTCTTCCGCATTGAGCAGCGACACCTTTCCGATGTCATTCAGGTACAGTCCGATTGAGTCATTCATGGCAAGTAGTCTCAACTATTCATTTCGTCGGTAGATTCCACGGCGAGGTGTGTCGTTCGGCACAGCCGTGGGCACCTCGCAAGAGCTAGACGCACGGAAATGCCGTTCATGACGGCTACCGTGCAACTCGATCTGTCAAGGTCGTTGTGGGGGGACGGGCAACAGTACTACATCGGCGCGCTGGTGTCATGTCGAAAGCGACCTTGCGCGAACCCTGACAAATTGTGAGTTCTGCTCCGGTCCGAGTGGCTGCCCGCGCCGATCCTTCCACGTGATGCCTCTACACTCGCCCCTCGTGCCTCAACGAATTGGTTTGTTCGGTGGCACGTTCGACCCCCCTCACGTCGGCCATCTCGTCACGGCGGTCAACGTGCACCATGCGCTGCAACTCGACGTCGTCATTTTGATGGTGGCGAACGTTCCATGGCAGAAGGCGGGCAGCCGGCCCATCACCGATGCGCAGACGCGGTTGGCGATGGTGGAGGCCGCTGTCGCGGACGTGGATGGGCTCGTTGCCGGTCGTGCCGAGATCGACCACGGAGGGCACAGCTATACGGCCGATACGCTGGAGTTCTTGTCGCAGCAGCATCCGGGAGCCTCACTCTTCACCATCGTCGGTGACGACGCCGCGTCGAAATTCGAGACGTGGGAGCGCTATGAGGAGGTAGCGGCCCGGTCAACGCTGGTGGTCGTCGATCGCCCCGGTGAGCCCGTGGAGCTACCTGCCGGGTTCGGCTGGGAGCGCGTGGAGGTGCCTCGCTTGGAGGTCTCCAGCACAGATTTGCGCGATCGCTGTCATGACGGCAGACCACTCGACTATCTGGTGACGGAGCCCGTGCTGCACGTGATTCGCGAGCGGCATCTGTACGAGGTTGCTCAGTGAGTTCGCTCGCCAGCGTCCGTCGTCGCCGTACGGCCATCATGCTCACGGTGAACCTTCTGGCCATTGTCGCGCTCGGCGGCATCGGCTACACCGGCGTTCGCGCGCTGAAGCGCTACGAGGGGGCAACCAAGGTCAGCGTCGAGTCGATCAAACTGCCCGTCACGCCGGTGGGAATGCTGGCCACCGTCGATGCCGCTGATCGACTGACCAGCATCGCCGTCTTCGTGCTCGCCGCGGGGACGCAGCTCGGCGGCAGCATTTTGACCGTTCCAGTGTCGTCGGACTCGACTGCGGGGATCGGGCCGGATCGCATTCCCCTGACAGAGGTGTACTCCAAGGATGGGGCGCAAGCGCTGTCGCTGGCGCTCGAGAGCGTGCTGTCGTTGACCATCGATGTCAGCGCAGTTTCCACGCCCACCGAGGCCGAAGCGCTGCTGGCGCCGGTTGCCCCCTTCTCGGTCGCCATGTCGAGCGATGTGGAAGCGACGTCCGCCGGCGGGACGACAGACGTGATCCTTCCAGCAGGGCAGGCGAGTATCTCTGCGTCACAGGCCGTGACGGTGCTGACATCCGTTGCAAAGGGCCAGTTGAACGCTGCGCGACGCGGCAACATCGATGCAGTATGGGCCGGGGTCGCATCGGGTGTTGGCGCTGGCAAGGCGACCCCCGACCTGTCGGTTCCGCTCACGTCGCTGTCCGACCTGATGGGCCGACTGTTTGCGGGGCCCGTCGAATCACGTGGGTTGCCGGCGGAGGCCATCTCGGCCACCGACAACCCCGATGACAAGGATGTCGAGGCGTTGGTCCGGTCCGAGGCCATCTTCGTATTGGCGTCGATCGCGCCTGCCTCGATGTCGGCGCCCTCCACCGGGCTGGTCTTTCGAGTCGAGGCTCCGCCCGGCTACGAGGATCGCGTGAAGTTCGCCGTGGGCGTCATCTTGTACCTCGGCGGCAACGTAGTGTCCGTATACCTCGGCGGGGACATCCATGAAGCCACTCGCTATGTCATCGATGACCCACGTCTGGTGCAGGAGGCCGAGAGCAACAACGTGCTCTTCGGCCTCACAGAAACACTCAAACCAGCGATGCCCATCGAAGGCGTCGACGTGATTCTGCAGCTGGGTACGGAATTCCTCAATGGCGTTGGCAACGAACTGCCCAGCACCACAACCTCGACAACGGAGCCATCATGACGCAGACAGCCGGAGAGGCAGCACTGCAGCTTGCCAAGGTGGCCGCACGTGCCGCAGACGCCAAGAAGGCCGAGCACACGCTCGTACTCGAGGTGGGTGACGTGTTGCAGATCACCGACTACTTCGTGATTGCCAGTGCCGGTAACCGTCGCCTCGTCAAAGCGGTGGTCGATGCGGTGGAAGACGCCGTGCGAGAAGAACTGGGCCGCAACCCGATCCGATCAGAGGGGATGAGCGAACAACAGTGGGTGCTCATCGACTACGGCGACGTGGTCGTGCACATTTTTGCCGAAGAGATTCGGATGTACTACGAGATCGAGCGTCTGTACCGCGACGTCCCCAAGATCGAGTGGGCAGACCACGACGCTGCTGTCGAGCCCGATCCGACCGATGAGGACTCGTCTGCCGCGGAGTAGGCGAATCGCCAATTTGGCCACCGGTTTGTTGCGCACGTTTTGAGAGGCATGGGCGCGCTGGTATCGTCCTGCACTCGTTCGGGGCTGTAGCTCAGTTGGTAGAGCACTTCCATGGCATGGAAGGGGTCTGGGGTTCGATTCCCCACAGCTCCACGAACACACCCCAGGTCAGAGCACCTGGGGTTGTGTCGCTTTCGTCGGCGACTCAGGTCAGGTGGTGTACGACACTCGATGACGGCGTCCGTGCGCGTCGAGCGACGATGAACTACCCCTTGGCGCGAGTTTTGCGCAGCAGTGGGTCGGCCCAGCGCAGGGTGGTGTCGGCGATCCGCATCACGCGTCCGGCGGCGCCGGGGGTGGCGCTGTCGATCAGGTTTCCCATCACTGCCAGCGTGATGTCGGCGGTCGTCTGCGTGCCCACGGCGATGCGTAGACCGGGCTTGAGCAGCCACGGGTGACCGATGATGAAGCTGAATCGGCGCCCGGTACGCAGGAAGGCATCGAAGCGTTCGCCCACCACGCGGTCATAGTTGGTGGTCGCGTTGGCCGGATCGGCGATGAACTCCTCGACAGCGACGATTCCGCTCTCGAGCGCATAGTCGATGCCCTCGCCATTCATCGGGTTCACGAAACCGGCTGCATCGCCGATGGCGACCCAGCCGGGCCCGAAGCGTTTGAGGCTGCTCATCGGCAGTCGCCAGGCGCGGGGTTTGTCGATGTACCCGCCAAGCGACCACGGCTCGCGAACGATCGCTGCATATTGATCGAGCAGGCGGTTGAGGTTGAGCTTCTTGAAGCCCTTCATCGTGCTCAGTGCACCGACGCCGATGTTGACGGTGCCATCGCCGGCGGGGAACATCCAGCCGTATCCGGGCACCGCCGTGCCGTGTTCGTCGCGCAGACTGAGGCATGCCTCGAGATGGCGTTCGGCGTGGCGGGGCGTGGGCGCATACGCACGAATCGCCAGCCCGAACGTCTCGTCAGGATCGCGCTCGGCGCCCAGCATCGACGCAGCGAGGCCCTGTGCACCGGCCGCGAGAATGGTGAGCGGGGCGAGGATCCGCTCTCCACCGGCGTCGACTCCCACGACCTGCCCGTTCTCGATGGCCGGAAGAGCCTCGGTGTCGAAACGTACGTCGGCGCCGGCGGCACTGGCCTGGTCGATGAGGTAGGTGTCGAGCTTGTTGCGTGGCCACACTGCACCGTGAGAGGGGAAGCGTGTGCCGGTCGGCCACGCCAACTCGCGGGTCTTCTTACCCGCGATCATCCGTAGGCCATCGATGCGGTGCGCTCTCGAGTGGTCGATCTTCAGCTCGTTCAACGCGGCAACGGCGCGAGGTGTCAGTCCGTCGCCACAGACCTTGTCGCGGCCATGAGGACCCTTCTCGAAGACGGTGACCTTCAGACCGGCGCGGGCAGCGACCATGGCTGCCGCCGAACCGCCCGGCCCGCCGCCGATGATGACCAGATCCCGCTGTTGCACGGAGGACAGCCTGCCAGCGATCGGAGGGCAACACTCAGTTCTGCCCGGTGGACTCCGTCACAGATCCACGGTGTACAGCGTGAGCATCACTGTGCCGTTGCGTCCGAATACTTCACGAGTAGTGCCGTTCGGATAGACGGTTCTGACGATGTCCATCTCGCTGAGTCGCTCGGGGAGGAACGCGAAAACAGTTCTGCCGATGACATCCGGAACGGCGTCTTCATCCAGGATCGGGTCGAGAAGATCTGTCCCGACCACCTGTGGCGCGAGGAAAGGCACCACGCTGTGACTCCTGAAATACATGCGGGGAGCGAACGCCGTGTACACGGTCGTGCCGGCCGGCTCGCCGGCCAACTCATTGGCAAGGGCGTTTGCGACCATGTCGTTCCCGCTGGCCCACACTCGAGTTTCGTTGGAATCGCGGAAGACAAAGTGCGCGTTCCAGGCCATCAGGCCAAGCACGACGGCAACCATTCCGATGCGAGCGACTCGCGCTGGCACGCGGAGGTGAGCGATGGTCACTCGCCGCAACGCGTCCACACCCATCGCAGCACATACTGCGACGAGGGGGGTCGCCATGGTCCAGCGTTGGGCTTGGATATCGATCGTCAAGGCGATCGCCGCCAGCGAACCCCACCAGACCATCGCAATGCCGATGTGGCGTCGACGCCAGAACGTGGTGGTCACCATCGCGAGACCGACGGCGACGGGCGGAGCCATCGGCCAACCGACGAGTGGGGCATCAGGCCGATACTGACCGTTGGCCTGCGTGGCGAAGGGAAGCAGGGCCGCGTCGCCGACCTGGCGAGCGATGATCACGGCCTCGCTGTCACCGGTGGCGTCGATTTCTCGATCCAGCCACGGACCGAACACGGTGACCTCACCGCCGCGAGAGTTGAAGGTGGCCGGATGGTCGAAAAAGTGCACGGCGAGCGGTAGGTACGTCATCAGAGCTGCAGCCCACATCCAGCCAGCAGGCCCGGCGACCGCTCGCAGGGTCGCCCGCCAGCCGCGCAGGCGGATGAACCACCACACCGTCATCGCAACAGTGAGTGCGATGCCCAACGGAATGAGGAAGCGGGCACTGAAATAGAAGTACTGGGAGAGGCCGATGGCGAGACCAGCCAGCACGGCATCGAGCGGGCGTCGGTGGACGAACGCCCGGTCGACGAACCACAGCACGAGGACCGAGAAGAGGCAGACCTCCACCACGTTCAGTGACACGCGGCTGAAGTAGACGTTCATCGGCATCACGGCGATCAGGGCAGCCGCTGCGAGCGCGACCGGGCGCCCGAACAGTCGGCGAGCCCAGAAGAAGGTGGCGACGACCACCAACGTTCCGACTGCTGCGCTCACGAATCGGGCGCCGAACATCGTTTGGCCGAACACGCGCATCGACGCAGCCTGCATGAAGGCGAAAAAGGCGGGGTGATCGTCCCATCCGGTGGTGAACGGGTCGCGGACCTTGCCCTCGATGACGCCGCGAGCAACGAGCACCATCGAGAGCCCGTCGTTCTCTGCGACGGGGAAGGTGGCCAGCGATATGAATCGTGTGAGGGCCCCGATTCCGAAGATGGTGGCGGCAGGCGCCCACTGAACGAATCGAGCCTCACGCAACCTGGTCCGCTGGGAGACCACCAGTGAGCGCACCGCGCCCGGCGGCGTGGCGGCCAGGAGCAGCGCGGCGAGTGACACCAACCATGCGAAGGCGACGACGAGATGGCTGGAACGCTGATCGATCGTGTACTCGAGTACGCCAGCGAGCAACGCTGACGTGCCCGCGACCGCCAGCGGAATGAACAGGTAGCGGCCGCCGGCCAAGTCTTCCGTGAACGGTCGAGATGCGTCGCCTGGGTCTGCAGGCACCAGCACAGGCGAAGGTGCTCGTCGGCTGCGGTGCTCGAGCCACAGGAATGCGACCAAACCTGCGAGCCACACTGTCAGCGCCAGAATTCGCGATGTCCCGAACAGCAGCCACCGTTGCCCGAACGCGATGCCGGCCGTCGCGACGACGAACACAGGGACTGACACAGACCGCCGGCGTGAGAAAGGACCGCCCCGCGATGTACTGCTGCTCTCGGCTCCCGTCACGGCGTGAGATTACAATGAGAAGAGCGTGCTGATAGCCGGTACGACTGTGCTGGCTGAAACGGAATGGAACACTACGCTGCCAGCAGCGCGAAGGCTGTTGAGGGGAACACACATGGCGATCACGGACTTTGCGCTGAGCTACTTCGACCTCGAGGGCAAGAACGCCATCGTCACCGGCGGCAACTCCGGGCTCGGTCAGGCGTTCTCACTGGCCCTTGCCGCGGGTGGCGCAAACGTGTTCGTGCCCAGCCTCGCCGACGACGACGGCTCCACCAGGGCACTGGTCGAGGGTGCGGGAGCCGGTTACGAGTTCGTGCTGTCGGACATCACCGAGCAGGGCCAACCCAAGGATGTCGTGGCGGCATGCGTCGATCGGTTCGGTTCGGTCGATGTGCTGATCAACAGCGCCGGTATCTGCCCGCTCGGAGAGGTTCTGGAATTCGGGCGTGAGAAGTGGGATGCGACGGTGCAGGTGAACCTCACCGCAGCCTTCGAGATGAGCTTCGAGGCGGCGAAGTACATGGTGCCGCAGCGCAGTGGCAAGATCATCAACATCTGCTCGATGTTCAGCTTCTTGGGCGGACGTCTGTCGCCTGCCTACTCGGCCACCAAGCACGGCATTTCGGGGCTGACCAAGGCCTACTGCGACGAATTGGCCGAGCACAACATCCAGGTCAACGGGATCGCCCCGGGCTACTACGCCACGGCGATCACCACCAACACACGGAGCAACCCGGTGACCAATCAGCGGGTGTTGGACCACATCCCAGCACAGCGCTGGGGTGAGCCCGAGGACCTGATGGGGGCGGTGGTCTTCCTGGCCAGCCGTGCGTCGGACTACGTCAATGGTCATGTGTTGGCGGTCGACGGTGGCTACCTCGTCCGTTAGGCGACACGTATGACTGGCCCCTACCTCGTTGGCATCGATTGCGGAACGCAGAGCGCGAAGGTCGTCGTGTACGACGCGGCCGGCAATGCGGTGGCCCGCGGGCGGCACGCGCTGCGACCGATGGACCGGCCCCAGCAAGGGGTCGTCACGCACCCCGACGACGATCTCTGGGATGCGATCGCGGGTGCGAGCCGCCAGGCAATGGCCGCGTTCAGCGGTGACCTGGACGAGGTCGTCGGCATCGGACTGTGCACGATTCGCTGCTGCAAGGCATTTTTGCGTGCTGACGGCTCGCTGGCAGAGCCCGTCATCAGTTGGATGGACGACAGGGCGTACCAGCCGTATCGCCCCACCGATCCGAGTGTGGTCCATGCCACGACGTCGTCGGGATACCTGGCGCATCGAATCACCGGCCAGTACCGCGACACCGCTGCGAACAACATCGCGTTGCAGTGGCCGATCGACACCGATACGTGGCGGTGGAGCACCGACAGTGCTCGCTATACCCAGGCCGGGGTGACGCCCGAGATGCTGCTGGAGCTGCAGTTGCCGGGTGACATCATCGGGTTCGTCCACGATGGGGCGGCTGCGGCCACCGGACTGCCTGTGGGCGTACCAGTTGTCGCAACGGCGAACGACAAGGCGGTGGAGATGCTCGGCTCGGGCTCGTTGGGTGGGCGCACGGCACTCATATCGCTCGGCACCTACATCGCAGCGATGGTGCACGGCGCCGACAACCACGTGGATCCGGTGAACTTCTGGACGAACTTCTCCAGCGTTCCCCATCGCTACCTCCACGAGAGCAACGGGGTCCGCCGAGGAATGTGGACCCTGACCTGGTTCCTCGATCTGTTGGGTGACGAGGTCGCCGAGCGGGCCGGCTCAATGGGGCTCAGCCGTGAGGCGTACCTGGAGCGTGAGGCCGTGCAGGTGCCCGCGGGTAGCGAGGGTCTGATGACCGTGCTCGATTGGCTGGCAACCACCGACAAGCCATTCCGCAAGGGCATGATGTTGGGCTTCGACGCCCGCCATACGCGTGGCCACCTGTACCGCTCGATCATGGAGGCAATCGCGCTGACCATGAAACACCACGTGGACGCGATGTGCGACGAACTGGGCATCTCACTCGACGAGATCGTGGTGTCCGGCGGCGGTGCAAACAGTGCGTTGTTCATGAGCATCTTCGCCGACGTCTTCGCCATTCCTGCCTCGCGCTCGATCGACGGCGGCGGCGCCAGCTTGGGGGCGGCAATGTGCGCTGCTGCCGGCGTAGGCGTCTACCCCGACATCGACGCAGCAGTTTCCGCGATGGTCAAGGGCCGTGAATCCTTTGCACCCGATGCTGCCAACGGCGTGGTGTATTCACAAATGGCCGAGACCATCTACCACGACATCCGAAGCCACACTGATGCTCTTTTCGAGCGCGCCTACCCGATCTTCCACTGAGCATCCAAAGGACCTTCGCAATGTCTCTCACCCGCGCCGGCGTAGTCGAACACCTCCAACAGATTCTCGGTGGCGACCAGGTGTTGACCGACGAACACCTGTTGCAGCAGCGAAGCGTCGACAACTTTCGCAAGCTGCAGAACATCTTCGGCGTGTACACGATGCCGCTGCCGGCGGCGGTCGCCGTCGTCACGTCCACCGATGAGGTATCGCGGGTGCTGGCCTTCGCCGACGAGCACGGCGTGAACGTCGTCGCCCGCACGGGTGGAACCGCGACCGAGGGTGGTCTTGAGACGCCCGTCGAGAACTCGATCGTGGTCGACGGCGGACAGATGAACGCGATCCTGTCGATCGACACGTACAACATGCAGGCCACAGCGCAATGCGGCGTGCCGCTCCAGGCATTGGAAGACGCCGCGCGCGCCGTCGGCCTGACCACCGGGCACTCGCCACAGTCGAAGCCCATCGCCAGCATGGGCGGCCTGGTTGCTACCCGCAGCATCGGGCAGTTCTCCACGCTGTACGGCGGCATCGAAGACATGGTGGTGGGCTGTGAGGTGGTCTTCCCCGGGGGTCATGTGTCGCGGATCAAGAATGTTCCGCGACGTGCAGCGGGCCCCGACATTCGTCACGTCGTGATCGGCAATGAGGGCGCACTGTGCTTCATCACAGAGGTGACGGTGAAGCTGTTCCCCTACATGCCGGAGAACAACATCTTCCTCGGCTGGACGTTGAAGGGCATGAAGACCGGGTTCGAGGTACTGCGCGAGGTGATGGTCGCCGGCTACAAGCCGAGCGTTGCCCGCCTGTACGACCCCGAGGACGGCCAACTGCACTTCTCGCACTTCGCTGCCCCTGACGATTGTGTTGTGCTGTTCATGGCCGAGGGGAACGCCGGCATCAGCAAGGCCACAGCGGATGGCATCGCCGAAATCGTGGGGCGTTACCCGCAGTGCACGCCGGTCGACAGCCAACTTGTTGCCGACTGGTTCGACGACCTGGTGTGGGACGCCGGAAAGGTGGCCCGCGAGGACGAACGAATCCGCACGACCAGGAACGTGAATCGCACCACCGAGATCTCAGCGGACTGGAGCACGATCAACGGCATCTACGAGGCTGTGCTGCCGCGCATCCGCCGTGAGATCGATGGCATCACGCTGCTCGGCGGGCATTCGTCGCACAGTTACATCAACGGCACCAACATGTACTTCAACTACTTCTACGACCTCATCGATTGCGAGCCGCAGGACGAGAACGACAAGTACTACCTGCCGATCATCTCCATCATCTGTGAGGAGACGTTGCGCGCAGGTGGCTCGATCGTGCACCACCACGGCATCGGCAAGGCGCGCACACCATGGGTGAAGGACGAGTACGGCTCGTCATACCCGATGCTGGAGGCGCTGAAGCGTGCCTACGACCCCAACGGCATCATGAACATGGGGACGATCTTTCCGCGCTAGTCCAGCGCGGCCACGCCCCGTGTCAGCCGTTCGACGGCAGTCACCAACTGGGTGGGGGAGAGCGTCGAGTACGAGAACCGGGCCTTCGCATCGGGCAACTGATCGATGGTGAACGCGTTTCCCGGCACGAACGCGACACCTTCTGCAACCGCCGCCGCGAGCAGCTTGGTGGTGTCGGGAATGTCCCGGAACTCGGTCCACAGGAACATGCCACCCGACGGGCGATGAAAGGAGATTCGGTCGCCGAGAGAGCTCTCCAGCGCGTCAGCCAGCACAACGCATCGGTCACGATACATCGGCACGATGCGGGCCTTCTGCTGGTCCAACCAACCGGGCTCGCTGACCACATTGGCGAGCAAGAGCTGCGCAAAGCTGGAGGTGTGTAGGTCTGCTGCTTGCTTGGCCCGCGCCACCCAGGCCATCACCTCCGGCGGACCGATCATCCAGCCCACCCGGAAGCCGGGGGCGACAATCTTGGAGAAAGTGCTGAGGTACACCACGCGCTCGGTGAAGCTGGCGATTGGCGGTATCGGCGTGCCGTCGAAACGGATTGCGCCGTACGGGTCGTCCTCGATGACCAGCAACTCGTACTGGTCGGCCAGCGCAGCCAGCTGTTGGCGCCGTGCCAGTGACATCGTGGCGCCTGATGGGTTGTGGAAGTTGGGCACCACGTACACCAGTTTTGGCTTGAGGCCGGCTGCAAGGCGCTCGGCCAGCAGCTCTACCTGCATGCCGTCCTTGTCACCAGGGATCACCTCGAAGCGCGGCTGGAACAGCTCGAGGGCCTGTACGGCACCCAGGTATGCGGGTGACTCGGAGACCACGACATCACCCGGATCAACGAGGATCTTCGCGAGCAGATCGAGCGCCTGCTGCGAACCGTGCGTGACGATGATCTCGCCATCAACCGAGACTGGCCGACCCAGCTCGACGGTGTACTGGTCGGCGATCCACTGGCGCAGCTCGATGACGCCGTCGGTGGCGCTGTACTGCACGACCCGAGGGCCGTATTCGCCGAGTAGCCGGTCGGCCTCACGGCGAAGATCGGCGAGGGGAAAGCTTTCCGGAGTGGGCAGACCGCCGGCGAGCGACAACATGTCGGGCATCTCGGTGACCTTCAACAGGTCGCGAATCGCGGAGGAGCGAAGCCCTTGGGTTCGGGTGGCGAAGTGGAACGTCATAGCGGTTGCACGGTACTTGCTGTGCGTGGCGCGCTGTTGGTCTCTCGAGCGTGTAGCGGGGTGCTGTCACTACCTCCGAGGAAAGAGACCGCCGACGAACTGGTCGGCAGGAAACCGCTCGGTCGTGTCCTCGAGCTGCACACCAAAGCTGTTCAGCGCCATCGAGACGAGCGTGTATTGACCCACTGCGAAGACCAGATCCATCAGTTGCTGTTCGGACCACACGGTTGCCAGCGCGGCCCAGGTGGCGTCATCGACGAAGTGGTCGCTGACGAGCTGCTCTGTTGCCTGCAACAGCATGCGGTCGCCGTTGCCCCAACCATCAGCGTTGGAGCCGATCGTGAGGCGAACGATCTCGGCGTCGGTGAGGCCGGCAGCCCGGCCGATCGATGCGTGTTGGGCCCACTCGTAGCCCGAGCGGCACACGAAGCCGGTGCGCAGGATCACCAGTTCGCGTTCGCGAGCCGGCAGCGTGTTGCCGTTGAGCACATGGTTCGCGAACACCACCCACCGCTTCAGCAGCTTGGGGTGGCGGGCGATGGTCGCAAAAACGTTCAAGACCGGGCCGCGCGCCGAATTGGCCGCGAGCACCGGTCGTGAATCGTCTGTCCATTCTGCTTCGGTGACTGGCTGGATTCGAGGCTGGCGAAGACGCATGCCGGAATCCTTGCACTCGACCGGAGCAGAACCTGTTAGCGGCTGGCGGGGGCGCGGCGGCTGCGACCGCGAGGGTTGGTCGACGGGCGAGAAGCCGGGCGCCCGTCCTGCGTGACGCGAGCCGGACGGCCGGCGTCGGTGGTGGCTGCGGGACGCGCAACGCCAGAGCGTTGTGACTGGCCCTGGCCAGAGCGCTGACCCGAGCGCTGACCGGGGCCACCTTGACGATGGCTGCCGGCGCGTTGGCCCTGTCCCTGACGAGGACCACGTTCTGCCATCGGCGCTGCCTGAGCGACCGAGATACGGCGAGCAGGTTGGGCCGGCCCGGCAAGGGCTTCGAGGATCGGGTGGTTCGCGTGCACGGCATCGGTGACGATGGGCTCGATGCGGGCGGAGCGCATCATGGACCGGACTTCCTTGCGTTGGTCCGGGGTGGCGATGGTGACGACGATGCCTTCGGCTCCGGCTCGGGCGGTACGGCCCGAGCGGTGCAGGAACGCCTTGTGCTCTGCCGGCGGGTCGACGTGGACCACGAGACGCACGTCGTCGACGTGGATGCCACGGGCGGCGATGTCGGTAGCGACCAACACCTTCACCTGTCCCGACGAGAAGTCGGCCAGGTTGCGCTCACGTGCGTTCTGCGACAGGTTGCCGTGGAGTTCGACTGCCGGAATGCCCGACTGACCGAGCTGCTTGACGAGCTTCTTTGCGCCGTGCTTGGTGCGGGTGAACAGAAGGCAACGATCGGCACCGGCCGCCAGGCGGGTGACCACACCCAACTTGTCGGTGAGTGCGGTCTCGACCAGGTAGTGGGTCATTGCTTCGACGGGCGAGTCAGCCGGGTCGAGTGCGTGGTTGACCGGGTTGACCAGGTAGCGATCGATGAGGACCTTCACGTCGTTGTCGAGGGTGGCGCTGAACAGCATGCGCTGACCCGTACGCGGCGTGCGATCCATGATGCGCTTGACGCCGGGCAGGAAGCCCATGTCGGCCATGTGGTCGGCTTCGTCGAGTACCGTGACCTCGATGCGGTCGAGCCGGCAATGGCCCTGCTTCATCAGGTCTTCGAGGCGGCCAGGGCAGGCGACGACGATGTCGACGCCGGCCTTCAGGGCGCCGGTCTGATTGCCGAAGCCGACGCCGCCGTAAATGACGGTGTGGCGCAGGCCCATGGCCTTCGCGAGAGGAGCGATGGTGGCGGCGACCTGGTTGGCCAGCTCGCGGGTGGGGACCAGGACGAGGCCGCGGGGTGAACCCGGGCGGGCCTTCTCGCCGCTCTTGGCCAGCGCGGCGACGAGGGGGATGGCGAAGGCGATGGTCTTGCCGCTGCCGGTCTTGCCGCGGCCGAGAAGGTCCTTGCCGGCGAGCGAATCGTTCAGCGTGACGGCCTGAATGGGGAATGGTGCCGTGACGCCGTCAGCGGCAAGGGCAGTGATGATGGGCGTGGGGACGCCGAGGGACGCGAAGGAACGCGCGTCTTGGGGGGACGACATTGAAATTGGAATGGCTCTCTGTGTAGGGGTGGCCGTGGATGCACTCACACCGCGTTGGACATGGCCAACAACCGCTGCACTCGACCTCTGTGACAACCGTGTCACAGCGCCGACAGACTACCGGTGTTGTTGCGGGAAGTGTCTGATGGTGCGTTCGGCCCCGAATGGTCAGGCGTCACAGGTGTAGCGTCCGCGGTCATGGAGATCTCCCTGAAGGGCAAGGTCGCGCTGGTCACCGGCGCGTCGCGAGGAATCGGAAAGGCGATCGCAACCTCGATGGCCGCATCGGGCGCGAAGGTGATGCTCACGTCTCGAAAGATCGACGCGTTGCGGGCAGCTGCCGCTGAGATCGTCGCGCTGACACCCGACGCCGATGTCGAAGTGTTCGCTGCCAACGCCGGCGACGTCGCGTCGGCAGGGGAGTGCGTGGCGGCAACGATCGCACGCTTCGGTGGCCTGGGCATCATCGTCAACAACGCTGCTACAAACCCGTACTTCGGTCCGACGTTGGGTGTCGACGAGGGGCGTTTCGACAAAACCTTCGGTGTCAACCTGCGCGGTCCACTGTTCTGGTGCCAGGCAGCCTGGGAACAGGCGATGAAGGACGCGCCCGGCGTCATCGTCAACATCGCCTCGGTCGGAGGGCTGCGTGCCGAGGGCGGTCTGGGCGTGTACAACCTGACCAAGGCGGCACTCATCCACATGACTCGACAGTTGGCTGGCGAGCTTGGTCCGACTCGTGTCGTGGGTATCGCCCCTGGGCTGGTGCAGACAGACTTCGCGGCCTACCTGGTGGACAATTTCGGCGAACGGTTGGCTGCGCAGTTGCCGATGCAGCGCCTTGGTGACCCGCAAGACATTGCCAACCTGGCTGTGTTCCTGGCATCCGACGCTGCCTCGTGGATCACCGGCGAGACGTATGTGATCGATGGCGGTGCTGGAGTACGCGGCACGGGCTGATGATACGGTCACACTGGTGCGCGTTGTCCGATGTATCGCCTTGCTGTTGGGGTTGGGGTGGTTCGCCGCGAGTTGCACCAATCTGTCTCCCAGCAAGGCTCGGGCCAGCGATGTGTACGCCACCATCATCCGATCCTTTGCCACGCAACCCGCTGATCAACCGCTGCTGAAGGTGTTCATCGAACCACGCGGAGAAGGCTCGTCGATCAGTGTCGATGTTCAAGCAGATGTCGTCACTGCGGTGGCCGACGTTGCCGTCGTCCGTTTCATCGATGCTCGGTCAGAGGCGCTCGTGGCGAACGATGCCAAGCACTTGATCGTGCGCGATAGCGGCATCCTCCTGGCGTTGGGTCCGGTCTCGAACGATGCCGCAGATGTCGTTGTCGAAGTCGACCAGTACATCGAGGACACACTGCTCGGTACCCACCGGTTCGTGATGCGTAGCAGTGGTGGGAAGTGGCTCATCGACGACGTGTCGGTGACCTACGAGGTCATCACTCCTGACGAGACGTAGCATCGTCCGACGCCGCCTCGAACCGTTCCACCGCCTGTTGCGCGGCGGCAAGCATTCGGTCCACCAAGGCAACGGTCACCGGTGTACCCGACAGCACGGCGTCACCCTGGAGGGCGAGTTCTGCCCAGCCGTCCGGCGGCTCTATTGCTCGCTGCGCGAGCGCTGAGCGAACTGCTGCGTGGCTGGTGACGATGGACAGTCGGCGGCCGCCCTGCTGCGCCTGCACTCTCGCCTCGTCGAAGAGGGCGCGCGGTAGATGCAGGGTCTGGGAGTAGTTGGAGGCACCGAGCAACAGCGCACCTGCGCCGCGGCGCCACGACAGCGGACCGCGAGATGCAAACGTCGCGCCGCTCACCAGAAGAACGATGGCAACTACGAAGATGCCGAGCCGCGGGCTGGGCGTCAGCATCACTGCAAGTACGGCGCCGGTGACGTTGGACAACTGAAAGCGCAATTCGTTCGCAGAAATGGCTCGGCCGCGAGCGACATCCGGTACCTGCCCGTACATCGCATCCATCGTGCGGGTTGCCACGCTGCTGCCGAGCCCGATGGAGAGGGCAACTACCACGATTCCGAAGTTGCCCGCCGAAATGACGCTGAGGGCAGTGACCGCCCCGGGTACGAGTAGGACCAGCGAGACGACCTGAGAAGGGACCAGGCGGCGGTGGAGCGACCCGGTGATGAGTGTGCCGATGAACGAACCGATGCCGGCGGCTGCGAGCGCGACGACGAACACCCAGGTGTTGACTCCGCCGCGTTTGATGGCAAATGCCAAGAGGTATGCGAGCGCACCGTTCGAAGCACGCATGCCGCAGACCGCCAGCCCCGCGCGGCGCACCTCCGCAGGTACTTCGACCTGGACGTAGCGCGATCCTGGCTGGGCGGAGAGGGAAGCGGTGGGTATCCGGTGAGCGGTGAACGCCGCGACGAGGAACACCGGTACGGCAATGAGCGGAACGAGTTCAGCGTTCACCAGCCCGAGCACCGCCCCACCGATCAGCGTGCCGAGTCCCCCGGCGATCGTCCCCGCGCGGCTGAGGTAGCCGCTCGCATCAGCCAGTCGGTCTGGCGTGGGCACCAGGTTGGGCAGGATTGCCGTGCGCGCCAGGGCGTACACCTTGCGGCTCAGCAGCACGACGAATACGAGCGGGTAGAAAGCAGGCGACTTCAGCGAGCTGACCAGGGCCAGCGCCGCGATCGCGCGGAGCAACTCCGTCGTCACCATCGTGGCCCTGAAGCCCGCCCGGGTTCGCTCGAGCAACGGCGCGACCAGGGGAGCGATGACTGCCAGCGGCGCCACCGTCAGCACGAGATACAGCAGGATGCGGTCGCGCGACGCCTCCAACGACACGCTGAAGAACAGCGAGCCGAGCAACGCGATGTTCAGGAAACCGTCGGCGATGTCATCGAGTGCATGCGTGATGGTCAGGCTGCGGATCTCGGGTGGTCCGACGATTGCGCGGCGCGCCCGAGCCGTCCACGAGAGTGAGGGCCGGGGCTCCGACCGGTCCGTTGTCACCGTCCAAGTATTGCCGCACTGGACACCCTTCGGTCCGCATTGGCGAGAACTGACGCGACATACTCCCATGGGTGAGTGACACCGAGATCCAGGGCGTCGATCTTCAAGCGCTGCGGACATGGATGGACCGCGGTGGCTTGGGCGATGGGCCGATCAGCGAACCTGAGCTGATCACGGGTGGCACGCAGAACATTCTGTTGCGGTTCGTTCGCTCCGACCGCACCTACGTCTTGCGGCGGCCACCCGTCAACAAGCGGGCCAACAGTGACGAGACGATGCGCCGTGAAGCGCGTGCGCTGGCTGCGCTCGCAGGCAGTGCTGTGCCGCATCCTGGGCTGATCGCGGCCGAACCCGACCCGGAGGTTCTCGGTGCTGCGTTCTACCTGATGGAGCCGGTCGACGGGTTCAACGCAACGCTCGGTCTGCCGCGGCGGTTCGACACGGACAACGGGTGGCAGCGGGAGATGGGTCTCTCGATGGCCGATGCGATCGCGTCGCTGGCGGCGGTGGATCATATGGCCGTCGGCCTCGCGGACCTCGGCCGCTTCGATGGCTGGGCGCAGCGCCAGGTCGGGCGGTGGCGCAAGCAGTTGGACAGTTACGGCGAACTTGCGGGATACTCGGGCCCGAACATTCCGGGTGTCGACGCGGTCGGTAGGTGGCTGGCCGTCGGCCTGCCGGCTGACGCTCAGCCCGGCCTGATACACGGCGACTTCCACTTCGCCAACGTGCTCATCTGTCGCGATCGGCCGGCAGTGGCGGCGATCGTGGATTGGGAGCTGGTCACTATCGGTGATCCGCTGCTCGACCTGGGTCATCTCCTGGCTACCTGGCCGCAGCGCGACTCGGTCGGCATCTCGGTGATGGCCGAAGGGTTGCCGACGCACGACGAGGTCATTGCCCGTTATGCCGCTCAGACCACTCGCTCGCTCGACCACCTGCTCTGGTATCGCGTGCTGGCGTGCTACAGGCTGGGACTCATTCTGGAAGGCACATACGCTCGCGCCTGCGCCGGACTCGCCCCTCAGGCAATCGGCGACCAACTCCATGCGCACACCGTCAGCCTGCTGGAGCAGGCGCTGACCTTGATCGGCTAGCGCGGTAGGCCGTCGATGTTGATGAGGGCACCGGTGGTGTAGCTGCTCGCATCGCTGGCGAAGTACAGCGCTGCGCCGACGATCTCGTGCGGCTCGCCGCCGCGGCCGAGGGCGAAGGCGGTCTTCGCGCGCGCGTCGAACGCCTCGAGATCCCAGGCCTTGGATATGTCGGTGAGGAAGGGGCCGGGGACGATGCAGTTGACGCGTACCTTCGGTCCGAAGGCCGCGGCCAGGCTGCCGGTGAGTGAATTGATACCCGCCTTCGCTGCTGCGTATGGCGCCTCGGTGGGGCTTGGCCGCTGGCTGGCGATGGACGACACGTTGATGATGGAGCCACCGTCACCCGCGGCCATGCGAGTTCCGACGATCGATGACAGGCGAAAGGGACCTTTGAGGTTGACGCCGATGACCTTGTCGAACAACTCCTCGCTGACACCTTCGAGGCTGGCGTAGAGCGGTGACATGCCGGCGTTGTTCACAAGGATGTCGACACGACCGAACTCTGCGTAGGCGGCCTCGGCCAACCGATCGGCGTCGGCCCAGCTGCCGGCATGGTAGGCGATCGGTAACGCTCGTCGACCCAACGCACGCACCTCGTTCGCTACTGTCTCGCAGTTCTCCAGCTTGCGGCTGGCGATGACGACGTCGGCTCCGCGCTCGGCGAATGCCAGCACCATCTCGCGTCCGAGGCCACGCGACCCACCCGTCACGATCGCAACTCTCCCGGTCAGCTCGAACAAGTCCTGAGGCATACCTGGAACCTACAGTGACCCGCATGGCCATTGACTTCACGCTCAGCCCGGAACTGGAAGAGATTCGGCTGCGGGTACGCGGCTTCATCAACGAGGTGGTGAAGCCCGCGGAGGCCGAGCTCGACGCGCTACGCGGCGGTGATCGCGGCGACTACATCGCCAAACTGATCGGGCTGCGCAAGCAGGCGCTGGAGGTTGGTCTGTGGATGCCGCACATGCCCAAGGAGTGGGGTGGCATGGGGCTGGGACACGTGCAGTTGGCCATGGTGCAGGCGGAAGCGGCCAAGGCCAGCATGGGCCCGTGGGTACTCAACTGTCAGGCGCCCGACGAAGGCAACATGCACACGCTGCTGCACTGGGGTACGCCCGAGCAGAAGGAGAAGTACCTCAAGCCGCTGTGCGACGGCACCGCGATGAGCTGCTTCGCGATGACCGAGCCCGAGGTCGCCGGCAGCGACCCGACGCTGATCCAGACCACTGCCGTGCAGGACGGCGACGAGTGGGTGGCCAATGGCCACAAGTGGTTCATCTCCAACGCTCAGCGCGCCAAGTTCGCCATCCTGGTGTGCCGCACCGAAGACGACCCGGACCTGCCGCAGGCGGCCAACACCGCGTTCATCATCGACCTACCCAGCGACGGCTGGAACCGGGTGCGCGAGGTGGAGACGATGCACGGCTCGTCGGGCCACAGCGAGATCGTGATCGAGGACCTTCGCATTCCGGCTGCCAACATGTTGGGCGGCCGAGGGCAGGGACACCTGCTGGGCCAGTACCGCCTCGGGCCGGCCCGTCTGGCGCACTGCATGCGCTGGATCAGCCAGGCTGAGACCGCCCTGGACATGATGGTTGACCGCTCGCTGGTGCGGTACTCGCACGGCAGCGTGCTGGCCGAGAAGCAGGGCATCCAATGGATGATCGCCGATAGCAGCATGGAGATCTACCAGTCCAAGCTGATGGTGTTGCACGCCGCGTACCTGATCGACAGCGGCGCCGACTTCAAGAGCGAAGTCAGCATGGCCAAGCACTTCGTCGCCAACATGTTGGGCCGCGTCATCGACCGCAGTATTCAGGTCCACGGTGCGCTGGGCTACAGCACTGATACGCCGCTGGCGCACATGTTCCAGCACGCCCGCTGGGCGCGGTTTGCCGACGGCGCCGACGAGATCCACCAGATGCGCATCGCCCAGCGCACGATCAGTGCCTACCGCGACCACGGCAGCACCAGAACCGCCACCGGCAACCTCCCGCTGTAGGGCGCCGCATTTGTCACGTGTACCCGCCCATGGGCGGCGTAGGGTGCCAACGATCGGGTGGATGGAGGGTGTGGATGGGCGAGATACTGGTGCTGTCCCGTGACGACGTGTCGCGGAGTCTCGACCTTGCGGGTCTGCGTGAGCAGTTGACGCAGGCATTCGTCGCATTCAGCGACGGAACCACGTCCGTGCCGCCGCGCATGGCGGCGTCTGCCCCGGATGGCTTTCTCGGTGCGATGCCCGGTTTCGTTCCGGGGGTCGGATTCGGACTCAAGGCCGTCACCGTGTTTGCGGGCAACCACGGCACTGGTATCCCATCGCACCAAGGGCTGATTGCGCTGTTCGACCCGTCGAATGGGTCACCCGTGGCGGTGATGGATGCGTCGTTGATCACCGAGGTGCGCACGGCGCTGTCGGCTGCGATGGGCGTGGACCTCGGAGCTCGACGTGATGCGACCTCGCTCGCAGTGATCGGCGCCGGCGCACTGGGTCATGAACACATGCGAGTACTGCAGGGCATTCGCCCGTGGGCCGACATTCGGATCGCCTCACGTACGCATGCGCACGCGAAAGCGTTGGCCGCGCAGTACCCGGGTAGTAGAGCGGCCGCCGGTTTCGAGGAAGCTGTGCGCGGCGCGGACGTCGTGTGCCTCTGCACCGATGCGGAATCGTCGGTCATCGAGCACGAGTGGCTGGCGGCGGGCGTGCACGTGTCGTCGGTCGGCAGGGGTGCGGAGATACCCGCAGCGACCGTGAGTGCGGCAATGACCCACGGTGTGGTCATCGTCGAATGGCGTGGCGCCGCCGTGAATGCTCCGCCTGCCGGGGCCCACGAGCTGCAGGACCACGACCCAGCTGCGATGGTCGAGATGGGAGAGATCCTCAGCGGCCGCGCCGTTGGGCGTACGAGCGACACCGAGCTGACGGTCTACAAGTCCACCGGCCACGCCATCGAAGACCTGGCCGCCGCCCGCCTCGTCCTCGACTCCGCGCTCGCCAGTGGGCTGGGAACCCGCGCCTCTATCTGATCGGTGGGCTAGCCGGCGAGGGGGGAGTCGAGGCGGCGACGAACGGCGTTGCGGATCTGTTCGTCGAAGCGGCGCATGTGGGCTTCGATGAGCTCGGCAGCCTGGTCGGCGTCGGCGGCGCGCAGTGCCGTCAGGATTGCGCGGTGTTCGGCGATCATGTCGTGGAGGTCGGCGACGTCTCCCAAGTACAGGTGCCACAGGCGATCGCTGTGTGCGTACAGCATGTCCAGCTGGTTGGTGAGGAAGCGATTGTCGGCGGCCGTCCAGACCAGTTCGCGGCACTGCCGATCGATCTCCAGCAACTCGACCGGTGACGACGAATCGGTGGCGCTCTCCAGCAACGTGGCCATTTCGCCCCACACGTCGTCATCGCCGCGGGCGCAGGCCAAACGCATCGCGTACGGCTCGAGAATCGCCCGCGTTTCGTAGAGAACGGCCAGGTCACCGACGTCGATACCGCTCACATACATGCCGCGGCGGGGAATCACCGTCACGAACTGGTCACGCACCAGCCGTTGTAGCGCCTCACGAATCGGTGTGCGGCCCAGCGCCAGCGATGTCTGCAATGCGTCCTCGCGGATGACCGCGCCGGGGGCGAGTTCCAGCTGCACGATCATCCGACGGATGTCGCGGTAGGCCTGCTCGCTGAGCGATGTCGGTGGGGGAGGCATTGTGATATGGTGATGATATATCACCGGATCGTGGTCGACGCGATCTTTGACAATTCTGAAACACGACAGTGGGAGACATCAGTGAGCGATTCGGCGTCCAACGCATTTCCTTCAACGGCCAAGGTCGTCATCATCGGAGCCGGCATCGTCGGCAACTGTCTGGTCGGCCACCTTGCCCGCCTGGGCTGGACCGACATGGTGCAGATCGACAAGGGCCCACTGCCCAACCCTGGCGGTAGCACCGGCCACGCATCCAACTTCATCTTCCCCACGGATCACAACAAGGAGATGGCGTTCCTCACGCTGGACAGCCAGAACCAGTACATCGACGCCGGCCTCAACAACACCTGCGGTGGCATCGAGGTTGCGCGTGAGCCGCAGCGACTCGAGGAGTTCAAGCGCCGTATGACCTCCGCCAAGGCGTGGGGCATCGACGCCAGCCTGGTCACGCCCGCCGAGATCAAGGAGATGGTCCCGTTCATCAACGAGGACATCCTGCTCGGCGGCTATTACACACCCAGCGTGAGCGTGGTCGACTCGCTCGCCACCGGTACCAAGATGCGCGAAGAGGCAATGGCCGCCGGTCTGCAGGTGTTCGCCAACACCGAGGTGCTCGATGTGGAGACCATCGACACTCCGGGCGGCCCGAAGGTCAGCGCCGTCGTCACCGACAAGGGTCGTATCGAAGCCGAGTACGTCGTCGTGGCCTGTGGTGTCTGGAGCCCCCGTATCGCCGCGATGGCCGGCGCCAACATTCCGCTCACGCCCGCCGTGCACCAGATGGCCGACGTGGGTCCGATCGACGTGCTGGTGGACAGCAACAAGGAACTCGCCTTCCCGATCATTCGCGACATGGACACGTTCTGCTACGAGCGTCAATCCGCGGGCTCGATGGAGGTCGGCAGCTACGCCCACCGCCCGATCCTGATGCGTCCGGACGACATTCCCTCGAATGAGGCCTCGGCGCTGACGCCCACGGAACTGCCGCTGACGTACGAGGACTTCGATCCACAGATGGAGCAGGCGATCGACCTGATGGAGATGCTCGGCGACGCCGAAATCCGCTATGCCATCAACGGCCTGCTGTCACTCACGCCCGACGCCAACCCTGTGCTCGGCGAGACCCCAGAGGTCGCCAACCTGTGGAGCGCCGCAGCGGTGTGGATCAAGGAGGGCCCCGGCATTGCGCAACTCGTCGCCGAGTGGATGACCTACGGCTACCCGCACATGTGCGACCCGCACGGCAGCGACATCAGCCGCTTCTACCCGCACGAGAAGACCGAGTGGCACATCAACGCCCGGTGCAACGAGCACTTCAACAAGACCTACGGCATCGTCCACCCGCGTGAGCAGTGGGCCAGCCAGCGCGGTATCCGACGCAGCCCGTTCTACACACGTGAGGAGGCGCTGGGAGCGACGTTCTTCGATGCCCGCGGCTGGGAGCGCCCACAGTGGTTCGCCAGCAACGAGAAGCTGCAGGCGAAGTTCCCCGAGGCGTTCACGCCCCGCACCCACGAGTGGGATGCCCGCTGGTGGAATCCGGTCACCAACGCCGAGCACCTGCAGATGCGTGAGAGCGTCGGCGTGGTCGACCTGACCGCCTTCAACGAGTTCGACTTCGAGGGCGAAGGCGTCGTCGAGTACCTCAACTACATGTGCGTCAACAGCGTCGACGTGGCTGTCGGGCGCAGCGTCTACACCCCGTTGCTCACCCCGCACGGTGGTTTCCGTGGCGACCTCACCATCCAGCGGCTGGGCCAGAACCACTATCGCGTCATCACCGGTGCCTTCGACGGCGGCCGCGACAACTACTGGTTCAACAAGTACCGCCACGAGTTCAACGCTCGCACCGGCAACTCGGTCACCTTCACCGACCGTTCGCAGGGCCTGTGCACGCTGGGTGTGTGGGGCCCCAACGCTGCGGCCACGCTGGCCAAGATCGCCACTGATCACACCACAGCCCCGTACGACCTCAGCCAGGAGGGCTTCCCGTACGGCGCCGTGCGCGAGGTGCTGATCGCCGGCGTGCCGTGCACGATGTTCCGCATCAGCTACGTGGGCGAGAACGGCTGGGAGATCTACACCAACATGGAGCACGGCCTCACCCTGTGGGACGCGGTGTTCGCCGCCGGCGAAGAGTTCGAAATCATTCCCGTGGGCATCGGCGTGTACGCCGTCACTGGTCGCATCGAGAAGGGCTACCGCCTGATGGGCGCCGAGCTGGAGAGTGAGTACAACCCGGTCGAGGCCGGCTTGAACCGTCCGAAGGTGAAGAGCGCCGACTTCATCGGCAAGGCCGCCTACCTCGCCGCCCGTGAGGAGGCACCCACCGCGATCATGTGCACGCTGACGATGGATTCGCAGAAGTGTGCCGACGGGTACGACCGTTTCCCGACCGGTGGCAACGAGCCGATCCTCACCCTCGACGGTGAGCGCATTCTCGACGCCAAGGGTCGTGTCTCACGGGTCACGACGGCCGGCGCCGGCCCTTCGGTGGGCAAGTACATCCTGCTGGCCTACCTGCCGCCCGAGCACGCTGTGGTCGGCACCAAGCTGCAGGTCATGTACATGAACGAGCTGTACCCGGTGACCGTCGCGGTTGCTGGTGCCACGCCGTTGTTCGACCCGACCGACGCACGTATGAAGAGCTGACGATGAGGGTTCTTGTCTGCGTCAAGCGAGTGCCGGCACCCGGCGCCAAGATCAACATCACCGCCGACGGGCTCGCCGTCGATACGGCCTACCTGGCCTTCACCACCAGCCCGCACGAAGAGTGCGCGGTGGAGGAGGCGGTGCAGCTGATCGAACGTCATGGTGGCGAATCGACGGTGCTCACACTCGGCCCTGCGGAAGCCGACGAGCAACTGCGCTACGCCGCCAGCATCGGTGTCAACAAGGCTGTGCTGCTGCCCATCGATTCGGCCGAATGGGACCCGCAGCGCACGGCTGCGGCAATCACCTCGGCGATCCAGGGCATCGAAGCTGCCGATGGCCCATTCGATCTGATCCTGTTCGGCAACGAGAGTGCCGACGCCGGCAATTTCCAGGTGGGCGTACGAGTGGCCCACGCGCTCGCTCGGCCCATCGTCAATGGCATCAAGGGCATCGACATCGATGGCGACTCGTTGACGGCGCGACGAGAGAGCGACGCCGGTGTCGAGGTGTACTCGTTGACGTTGCCAGCGGTGTTGGGCGTCAAGGAAGGCATCAACCTTCCCCGCTACCCGACGCTGAAGGGCCGTCTCGGTTCCAAGAAGATCGCGGTCGGCCAGGTCGTGCCCGAGGGGCTGCTCGGCGGCCAGCAGATGGTCAGCCTGGTGCAGTCGACCGAACAGGCCACCGCCACGGTCATGTTGGGAACTGGTCCGGAGGCGGCTCCTGCCGTCGTCGACCTGCTGGAAGAACTGGGGATCCTCAAGTGACCGTGCTCGTCGTCATCGAACATGATCGTGGAACGCTCAGCCCGGCGTCGCTGGAGGCTCTCACCGCCGCTCGCATCATCGACCCAGAGATCCATGCTCTCACGCTCGGGGCTGCAGCCGATGGCCTCGCCACCGAACTGGGCGTGTACGGGGCAGCCGTCGTGCACCAGGTGCACCACGACCTGCTGTCCGACTTCGGGCCCGAGGCATGGGGTGAATCAGTAGCTCAAGCTGTTCGTGCATTGCAGCCCTCGTCGGTTGTTGCGTGTGGCACGGACCGCGGCAACGAAGTGATGGCACAGGCCGCGGCACGACTGGATCTGCCGTTCGTCGCCAATGTCATCTCTGTGAGTGAGGCCGAGGTCTGGAACGTCACTCGCGTGCGGTGGGGCGGGTCGCTGCTCGAGTCGTGCACCCTGACGGCAGCGACCAAGCTGCTCACTGTGTCGCACCATGCGTTCGAGGCCGGCGAGAATCCGGCGCAGGGTGCTGCCGTTGCTCTTGCGGTGGAGCTCGATCCTTCGCTGGCACGAACGATCGTGACTGACCGCGTCGAGCGTGCCGCCGGCGTCACCCTGGCGACTGCGTCGCTGGTCGTTGGTGGCGGTCGAGCAGTTGGGTCAGCCGAGGCGTTCGCTCCGCTCGAAGAACTGGCGGGACTGCTGGGGGGCGTGGTTGGGTGCTCGCGTGCGGTGACCAACAACGGTTGGCGCAACCACACCGACCAGGTCGGTCAGACCGGGACGCGGATCGC